>Ga0209454_1000043_pt1 | contig 106605 bp, 86 predicted proteins | sample WorMetHERISLAND1_2_FD_187400 | JGI IMG/M metagenome (GOLD analysis project Ga0209454, IMG submission 187400) | Marine gutless worms symbiont microbial communities from Max Planck institute for Marine Microbiology, Germany - Olavius geniculatus... | ecosystem: Host-associated > Annelida >... | reverse complement strand
CAGGATCGAGCCCGCGTTGTGGCGCTGGTTCTGGGTGTGGTGGGCGCTGTTCTGGGTACTGCGGCCGGTCGGTTTGCCGGAGAGTTTCTATACGGTATTTCCCTGCCGCATATTCTCGCGACCGGCAGCGCAGGCGCCATCGCCATTGCCGGATACGTCGGCAGGGAATTGCTGACGCCTGATAGAGAAACCGGTTGGACTCGGTCTCGCTTGATGGCTGAGGCGATCAAGCGTGAGTTCTGGCTGAGCCTAATGAAGGTTCCGCCTTACGATACGGCTGATGCCGGGACCGCCTTACGTGCCCGCGTTCTGCAGTTCGAGGCCAACACCGGTCTCAAGAGGCAACCGGCTCCCGGTCCGGAGAATGACCCGCGCTCCTCCCCTCCCGAGGCGGCAAGTGTCGAGGATTACGAAAATGAGAGATTAAATGGTCAGCTCGCATACTATAAGAACAGATCTCGTGAGCATAACACGAAGCTCGGACGGTTGAAGCGGTGCGCCTTCGTACTCGGGCTGGCAGCCGTACTTTGCGGGCTAGGTGGTTTGGCAAACACCGGGTTGCCGATGTGGGTGCCGGTCATCACGACCTTATCCGCTGCAGTCGTCGCTTTAATTCAATCCGGACGATTGGAGAGCCTGGTGCCGCTCTATCTAGATACGGCTATGCAGCTTCGCTTTCTCAAGGCTGGGTGGCAGGACGGTGAAAGTAATCGCGCCCGGCTTGCGGCCTGCGGCCAAAGCGAGGAAGTACGCCGTCTCGAGGCGCAGTATGTCGAAAGCTGCGAGCGGGTCATGGCGCAGGAAAATGAATCGTGGCGCGTTGAGTGGGTGAGTGATGAAGCCTTTGAGAAATCATCCAAAGCGGTCCAAATGGTTCAGGAAGCCGCTCAGGCAGCCCAAAACGGTGCGGACGGCAAAGTAATAAACGGCAATGAAAATGCATGAAAATATTCGTAAGCCATAGCTCTAAGACCGAGGAAACGAGAGCCCTTCGGGATGTAGTCGCACACCAGCTCGACAAGGAACCTGATATCGAGGTCCTTTGGGACCAGACATTTAGACCGGGCCAGTCATGGCGCGCCGAACTCGACCAATGGTTGGCGGAGTGTGATGGTGGGGTAATCCTATTTTCTGAGGATTCGCTTCAATCCTCCTGGGTGTTGAAAGAAGCCCAGATCCTCACCTGGCGTAGAACCGTTGCAGGCCGGTTCCTTTTGATTCCGGTCTTGTTGGAGCCCGTGACGAAGACCGCGACTCGCATGGATGACTGGAGTCCGGTGAAGGTCAGCGAGATTCAATTTCTGCCGGGTGGTAATCCGCTCAAGATGAAGGCAGCGGATCGCGAGACAATCGCGAACGAGATTGTCGAGATCGTCAGAACTTGGATGGGTGCCCAACCCGAGAATTCGTCCTCCGATCCGATCGTAACCTGGACAAACCACCTCGGCAAGTTGCTGCGGCTTGTGGATCCGGACAGTCTGAAAGAAATGGCGCGGGCTCTGGGACTCGCCGATGATTTGCCGCCTGATGATAACGCCAGCGTTCTGGCCCGCTTGCTAGCGTATCGGCTCTTGCACTTCGGATCAGAGCCTTTGGTCGCAGGTGTCTCGGAAGAGACGTTCGAGAATGCCGCAAAGGCGCTCAAGGAAACCGTCTTCACATTGACCAACGAAAACAGGGAACGGGTTGCAAAACAGTTCTTCCCGGTTTGGGTCAACCCGGAAGCTGCCAGACATGTCGTTGCCGCGAGCCTGTTCGATGAAGCCCCTTGGATAGTTGCGATCAACGGAACCGAACACGAGACCGGCGAGTTCTATGCGCGACGGGCGACCTGTGGTGATGTGACAGATCTAAGAATCGTGAAAGCTCCCGATCTCCACGACGGTGATCCTGACCTTATCTTTCAGGCCTACGACGAAAAATTGAGGCGGGTGTTCCGACTCGACAATGTCACCGATAAGGAGGAACAGATGAAGGCGCGAATCACCAACTACGGTCCTGTCTTTATAGTGCTGTATGGTGAAGCGTGCCGCCCAAGCGTGCTGGAAAAGCTGATCGAGAAATATTGGATGTGTACGTTTATTCTGATGTTAGGGGGCCAGACGCGCGATCCTGAGGAACTAGGGTTCACCAACTGCCGGATGGTGGAGCCCTTGCTGCCGGACCGCCGGGATATAGACATCGCCACGCTGTATGACGAGTTTCTGGCGACATAAGGAGGAATGCAAAGTGACCGCAGAAAAATTATCGTACCGGGGGCAAATCAAGCGGCTTGCCAGTGCGCCCGGCAAGGAAAGCGCCGAATCGACCTGGGGTGATACAAGGGATGGAAGCGTGTATCTCGTCGATCCTGAGTTGCGGCTGTCGGCGGAGATTGCCATCGCATCCAACCGCCCGCTCTTGTTGAGGGGGCGGCCCGGCTCGGGGAAGTCGTCCTTGGCCGCCTACCTCGCACGCAACCTCAAGGCGCGCTACTATGAACTGGTGGTGACTTCACGGACTCAAGCCCAGGATGTTCTCTGGAGCTTCGATAACATTCGAAAGCTGGCGGACGCCCAAGCCCGCATCAAGGGCGATCCGCCCCTGAACGACTACGACTACGTAGAACCCGGTGTGTTATGGTGGGTGTTGAACCGACGGTCGGCCTTCCGCCGCGGGGCGCCCAAAGCGGTACCCATTGAGACGGAGGCGACGGAGCCGAATGCGTCGGTGAACGCCAAGCGGTCGCCGGACGCCGCGGTTGTGCTCATCGATGAGATCGACAAGGCGGACCCGGATGTGCCCAACGGGCTGCTCGTGCCGATCGGCTCGTCGGAATTCACAGTTCAGGAAACGCGCACACGGGTTCGGCCGCTGACACGCGGTGCTGACCGGATCAGACAACTGCTGATCACCATCACGACCAACGAGACCCGCGATCTTCCGGACGCTTTTGTGCGCCGCTGTGTCGTACATTATCTCGATTATCCCGATGAAGATAGGCTCGTCAGGATCGCGAAGATCCATGGCAGTCGATGGCGCCTTCCTTCCAAGGCGTCAGATGAAAACCTTTGCCGCGAAGTTGCCCGGCGCCTCATTAAGCTGCGCCGGGAAGCCAAGACGGATCGGTCGCGTCCTCCGAGCACCGCTGAATACCTCGATGCGATTAAGGCCTGTCGTGCCTTGGACGTCAACGTGGGAAGCGAAGCATGGCAACGTATCGAGCGGGTGTGTCTTTTGAAGAAAAGAGTCTCGGGTGCGGATGGTCAAGACACAGGATCGGCAGGTTCATGAAGACAGGCGGGAAAATGCCATGACGCTGCGGCCACAGGTATGGTTGGGGGATGTCGTCACCGTTCTCGATCGTCTGCAAATTAAAGACGATCGGACGATGAAACACGTCGCCAAAGTTCTCGGCTTCGAGCTGGCTGCGGCCAGCCGGGCGCCCCAGCGTCACGCCGAATCCGATGATCGGAAAGGGCCCACCAAGCAGTCACCCCTAGAGTCAATCGGCCCACCCCGGATCGAACCGGCTCAAATTGCAGTGAATGCCGTACCAAAGCTCGAACCCGTCGGAAAGGACGAGGGATGGACAACTTCAGAGGATTGGCAAAATGTCGATTCGCTCGATCCCCCTGAGTTCCGCCACCGTCATCCCAATCTGACACACCGCCCGCTCTTTGTGCCGATCGGTTCGCCGCCAATCCTGTCCGCATCGGTATCCACCAACGGTCCCGGCGGGGATATCAACATCCTTAAGTTGGTGGATAGGCTTTCGAGGGCATTGCCGGTAAAAGAGATCCCCAGCCATCCCAGGCCATCGCTGTTCCGGGGGGTTCGGGTACTGGTCGACAATGGTCTGGATATGGAGCCATTCGGGCGGGATCAGACCGACCTGATCCGCCGGCTGAAGGTCCTGGTCGGCAAATCCATGGTCGAGACTGAATGGTACGAAAACTCTCCCCTCCAGGGATGCGGATTCGGTTCGGTGGGCAGCTGGAATCCCTTTGTTCCGCCGTATAGAGGAACGCCCGTATTGATCCTAGGAGACCTGGGTATTGCCAGCGGCAACCGCGACTTCGACGATGATTGGCTCGCATTGTCGCGCATGCTTGCCCGTCGGAATTCACGTCTTTTAGCCTTCATCCCTTACCCTGAGCACCACTGGCCGTCGAATCTGATCAGTGCGATCGACATGATCGTATGGGATCGCTCCACAACCATTAACGACATTGATTTCCGGGTCAGGCCATGATTCCCGATCCTCAAACCGCGATCAAAATTGCCGGACTGGAAAACAAATCGCCCGGCGCCGTTGAACTCGCCGTCTATGCGTCAGTGGCGGTTAAGATTGAATCGGAGCTGCTCCGCGCTTTGCGTCTAAAATTGGCCCCGCAGCTCGACGTCGGCTGTGAGGCCGATCTGTGGCACAGCAGGCTCGTCCTCGCATCCGGGCCGAGCGGGTTTACTTTCCGGCCGGACGTCGCCGAACTGCTTCGAAATCGCCTTCGTGATCAAGTTGACCGGAACACTGCCGTCCGTGCTTGGGACATCATCCGTGAAATGCACGAAGATACCTCCCCGGCCATCCAACTGGAGGAGGCCATCGCATGGCTTGCCGTCACGGGTGGCGAGGCGGACATTGAGCAGCGGTTGAACAGTGCCCTTAAGGCGATGGTGGAAGATCCGGACCGTGGCCTTGCGGCATGGTGGATGCGCGCGCGCAGGAGATTCCCCGCCACAGTGATTTCCACCGCCGCTGCCGCCAGGTTGGACCGTACCGCCATGGTGCAGCTTGGTATGGAAAGCGATGACAAGGCAACCGGAGACATTTTTCGCGATCGCCTGCTTCGCGATGCCGGCGAGACATCGATTCTGGTGCGACGGAACGCCCGTGCCGTCGAGATCGGGGCACTCGAACCCGATGCCGCTACGTGGTCCATATCCGTTCCGCTTCTCAAGCTGATTCGAATCGAGCTGATTGAGGCCGGCGCCAAGGAGCCGGCGGTTGTGTCGCTGACGCCCGGCCAATCCAGGATTGTGCCGGTCGGCGAAGGTTCCCTATTGCTCAAAACCGAACGCGGGGATCTATTCGACCTGACGGCAGCGGAGGTCTCGCCGTCGCCGGCGGAATTGCTCGCGCTGACCGATCTGCTTCAGGCGTGCGGCAGCCTGTTGGCGTTGCCTTTCCGGTACACCGTCAAACCTGGTGACACAATCAATAGAATCGCAGGAAGATTCTACGGCAGTTCTAAAGGACTGAAAAAAATAGTTACAGAGAACCACCTTACCGATTCCGATCGACTGTTCGTTGGGCAGGTACTTCTCTTGCCGGACCCATGGCCGTCTCTTCGGTCGACGGTTGGGGTGGTTGCCGAGGCGATCGTTGAGTACGTTGACCCTCAATGGCGGCGGGGGCTTCGACTCCTGCGCGATCTGCTGCCCGATCTGCCTGACGATCCATTGTTCTCTGAATTCATTGGTTCCTGTATCGCCTTGCTTGCCGCCCAAATACCCGCCAAGCGCGCCAAAACGGTGCATCGGCTGCGCCGGTCAATCGAGGACGGTCTCCGGGTTTTCGACGATTGGGCGCCGGAAGAACCCGAGGACCCGCTGGGGCCTACCAGCCGATTGTGGAAAACCATCGACAATGTTTCACGATATCTGGAGAAGGATACCCGTCCGGGAGAACCGCTGCGCGGGCTTTCCGACTGGATCATGAGCTACACGAAGCCGCAATGGCATAGCGTTTCCAAAAACCTGCTCAAGGAAGACCAAAGGGAGGGGGCTGTATCCGGACTCGACGCGTTTGTCGACCAAATCCTTGGCAATGTGAAGCAGGCCATTGAGGAAATGATCGCATTTTGGGGTCCGGCGCCTGTTGCGAGTCGCGTCGCGATCAAGCGCGAGTCGCTCGAATTCCTGCGGCGGCATCGCCCCGACCTCGACTTCATCCCCGAACCGGCCTCCAAGGGGTATCGCCTGGTCGGAAAGGGTACGCATTTTAGTGAACTACTGAAGTGGACGAAAGACCGCACCAGACTTGCCCTCCAGACCCTGATCGAACAGAGGCGCAAAGCAAAAGCGGAAGCCGCGAAGACTCAAATGGAAAGGCTGAAACGAGCCCAGGCCCGGAGGGCGGAAGCGGACAAGCGTAAAACTATACCGAAAATCTTCATCTGTTACCGTCGAGAAGACAGCCAGGGGCCGGCACAGCGAATTTACGAGTCTCTGGTTGAACAATATGGTTCTGAATCAATTGTCTTTGATATTGATACCATTCCCTTAGGCGCAGACTTTCGTGAGTACCTTAATGAAGAGGTCGGTAAATGTGACATATTTTTGGCAGTCATCGGTGATCGATGGCTGGAGATTCTCAATAAGAGATTAGATGAACCCAATGACTTTGTTCGATTCGAGATTCAGACAGCACTGGAAAGGGGAATTCCAATCGTGCCGGTACTTGTTGGCAGCAAATCGATTCCCAGCGAAATTGACCTACCTTCGAAATTGGCGAAGCTATCGCATTGGCAAGCCGTAGAGGTTCGCGCCGGCGCTGATTTCGAGGTGCAATTAAAACGCTTGGTCGACAGTTTGGACCGTCTGTTACACAAACCTGAGACCGAAAAAAAGTCAGTAAAGATAAAGAAAACAAGACGGTAGGAAGTCCCAAAAACAATCCAAAACAGCATCGGCCACTGAATATTTTTTTGGAGACGATGAGAGACAGCTCGAAGAATATGCCTGGTACATTGAAAATTCAGAGGGTAGTACGCATCCTGTCCGGATGAAAAAACCAAATGCCTGGGCGCTTTACGACATGCATGGCAATGTCTGGGAGTATTGCCAGGATTGGTCTGGTAATTATTCTTCATCCAGTTCAGCTTCCGATCCGCAAGGACCTTCTAATGGTGAATACCGAGTGATGCGGGGAGGTTCGTGGCGTGTCGACGCCAAGTCCGCTCGATCGGCCACCCGTGGCGGGATGCCTCCCGCCTTCCGCAATGGCACAACCGGTTTTCGAGTTGTCCGGGATTTAAGATTACACCATAAAAGGGCGATATGGGGACGGGCCTAATGCTATTCGCTTAACATCATTTTCCGGTGGGAGTGGCTTCCTGCCGCGAAAAAAAGCCACTCTAAAGCTTTGATCGCGGCTGGAAGCCGCTCCCACAAAGATATCAATTTTGTCGATTATAGAGATAAAATTAGTTAAATACCAACCATGACTGATGATCCAAACTGAGGCAAGGATTGTCCTCCCGGCATCGGGTATCATAACGGTTTAGAATCCAACCCCGATGGAGTTCGGCTTCACATTTGTCCGATTGATTCAGAAACAATATCGTTTAATTTTCATTATCGCGGAGTTTATACGTTAAAAGGCTCAAAGAATGAAATGGAAATCTATGCGTCGGTGGTTGGTGGCTTACGCGATGACTATTGGAGCTGGAGCATTTGAGAACTCGGAACCCGTCTGTTTCTATTTTCATCACAACATCGAGGGCGTTTCCAGACGCTACTTCATTACGCCCATCGGCTGACGCATTTGTCACTGCCTATTTGGGGGACGCGAGAGCTAGGGATGAGGGCAGTTTCGTTATCGAGAAAACTGAACATCGCCTCCTCCACCGCGAGCGAATCTGTGATGAGAGGACGGCAATTCGTCGATGAGCACGGATGGAAGCTTTTGGAAGAGGATAAATCCGAAAATTCGAGGAATGTCCCCTAAAGGCAATAAAGGCATACTTTTATATGGCAAGCACACACATCATTGGGTGCCTTCTCGGCACCGCCGTCGGTGACGCGATCGGCCTGCCCTACGAGGGTTTATCTCGCCGGCGCGCTGCAAAGCTTTTTGGTAAACCAGAGGGTCATCATTTTCTCTTCGGCCGCGGCATGGTTTCCGACGACACCGAACACACTTGCATGGTAGCGCAATCGCTGATCGCATCCGGTGGCGACACCGATTCGTTCCGGCGATATCTAGGTTGGCGATTTCGCTTCTGGCTCCTTGGCCTGCCCGCCGGCATCGGGATGGCGACGTTACGTTCCATCCTTCGTCTCTGGATAGGATTTGCGCCGCACAAAAGCGGCGTTTTTTCAGCAGGAAATGGTCCAGCCATGCGTGCTGCAATTCTCGGCGCCGCCATCGATGATCCTCAATTGCTGCGTGAATTGGTACAGGCGTCGGCGCGAATAACTCACACGGATCCGAAAGCTGAATTTGGTGCCTTTGCAGTCGCATTGGCAGCGCAACTATCCCGCCAAAACGAAACCATCACAGCCGATTATTATTTGGATCAATTGCAATCAACTCTTGGCGGCGATGGTAAAGAATTGATATCGCTAATTAAAGATGCGGCGAACTCTGCAAAAGAACGCCAGTCCACGGAATCGTTTGCCGACTCTCTCGGACTTTCCAAAGGCGTATCCGGCTACATTTATCATTCCGTGCCCGTTGCTATTCATGCATGGTTCGTCCATCAGCATGATTTTCGGACAGCCGTAACTTCAGTGATACAATGTGGCGGCGATACCGATTCAACCGGCGCAATTGTCGGCGGCATCGTTGGCACCGCCGTCGGCAAAGATGGCATTCCATCGGAATGGCTTAACCATTTGTTCGAATGGCCACTATCAGTTTCATGGATGGAGCGGTTAGGCCTGCAGTTAGATTCCAGTATCAGCTGCGATGCCAAACTTCGATCAATCGCACTTCCGATTTGGGGGCTGTTGCCTCGAAATTCGTTCTTTCTATTGGTCGTTCTGTCTCATGGTTTGCGCCGCTTGCTGCCGCCATATTGACAACCAATGCCGAAGCCACTATCGAATAAAAAGTGCATGTATTGTAGATTGGGTTGTACCCAACTTAGGGCTTTACTCAGTTCCAGGATGACGGAGAAGCAAAAATCAGGAGCTCTAAAGATACTCAAGAATAATCTAGTTACCCATGATGATTGGATCGTTCTCAATAACACAATGCAGATTTCAGCGGAGTGGGCAGAAATTGATATTGAGCTAAGAGAATGGCTGCTGCCGCATTTAGAGCGATTGACTACCGATGCTAGAAAATCAGTTTCTCGAAGGGCCAAAAAACTAATTTCTCTGCTGTCATAAAGTTCAATTCTCAATCACGTTTCTGCACGTTCACAGAACACCTTGAAACTATCAACGCATTCCCGCCAGATCTGCCACACCATCTCAGCTGCTTCCGCCGGCAGTTCCTTGCCACGTTCAGTTCCGATTTTCATCAACAACCGCGTTAGGTTCTCTCCCTTACTGGTCAGTAGGCAGTCCACGAAGTATTTCAGCCCCATCTCGGCTTCGTAATTTAATTCGACATATCGTATTTCTTCCTCGTTGACCTCATTCTTTTCGGGAACGACTTCAAAGATGCCGTCCTCGAAAATGCACAGGTGTTTTGCTCCCAGGCGGTCGATCGGAATTTCCCCTTCACCGCGCTTCATGCCCGGAACCCATTCCTCGCGATTATCCAGCGTAATCAGCAGCTTATGCACTTTCATGATGGGGGCGGAGATATCGATCTCAGTCGATTCATCTCCCAATACGATATCGGGTTCCACATGCGACGTCGGATCAGGAATGCTCTCTTTAATTTTATCAAGCAGGGCATATTGAAACTCGAGCTTGCCGATCGCATCATATTCTTCCGATGAAGGTTGCCATGAGAACGCCGGCGAAGTATTATCCTCCACATGTTCCAGGTAGTTATTGGTGGCCAGTATATATTCATTGGAGCTGATACTGTTTTTTAAGAGCCGGTGTGCAATGATCATATCGAGCCCGGACGCTTTGCTGAAATTGGCCACCTTTATTTCTTTTATTGCGCCATAGTGGACGATGAACTTCAAAGTCAAGTTCGAAGTTGATTGGCAGGCGCCGCACTGACAAATCGAATCACGCTCGATCAGTTTGATCCTGGAGTGAAAATTTCTAAACATTTCTGTACACATGCCGGTGATCTTGTCGATTGCGACTGCCTCACCCTTGCGATAATACAACAGGGCGTCGCCCTCGATTTCCGATAACGTCAAATCGGCTGTGTTCGACTCGACCAAAAGCTCCAGTAACTCATTAATAATATGCGAGCTGTGGTCCAACTCGGTTTTTGAGAGGAATTCGGTATAGCCGCTGATGTCGGGTATGAGTATGGTGGCGTAATCCGCCATAGAATCCTCCTTGGGTATGAATCAGGTTACATTGCAGAATAAATTTAACATAAACCAAGGTCGCCTATTGTCAATACAGTCAAAGTTGACTGGAGGGAAAAGAACGGTTCCTGTCTGTCGGCTAGAGTGGTTGTCACGAAGTAATCGCCCGGGGAAAAAAATTCAATGTAAACAGGAATACAAATTTTTTGCAATATTGATCGGAATTACCTCAGCGATTCACTAACCAATGAACAGTTCTGTATCAAGATTCATCGTGGCTGTTCGTCCAATACCTTGCGAATCGCAGTTGCGATTTGTCGCCTCAGCATTGGTTTCAGCACAAAATCCCGAATGCCTATCATCTTGGCCTGTCGTTCATCGATCTTGCTGCTATAGCCCGTACATAGGATAACAGGAATATCCGGCCGGATGCCCATTAGCTCCCTGGCCAAATCATCACCAGTCATTTTGGGCATGGTCATGTCCGTTATCACCAGATCAAAAGCTTCCGGTTGATTTTTAAAAAGCTCCAAAGCTTCAATGCTGCTGTTGCGGGTGCGAACCTTGTAGCCCAAGGACTCAAGAGTTAGTTTGCCGACATCTGCAAGGGCCGGTTCGTCATCAACAAAAAGAATGCGTTCGCTGCCGGAGGGAATTGGTTCTCGATCTTCGTTCTCAAGTTCCTTGCGCCGCTTGAATGCCGGGAAGAAGATTGTAAAAATCGAGCCTTTTCCTTGTTCACTGTACGCATAGACTTCACCGCCATGGCTTTTTACGATTCCGTGAACCACCGCGAGTCCCATGCCGGTACCTTCTCCTTTTTCTTTGGTGGTAAAAAACGGATCAAAGATCTGATCCAGCACATGCTTGGGCATTCCGTGGCCGGTATCGCTAACGGTCAATTTGATATACGCGCCTGGATTCATATCCGGCCGTCTGATCGTAAAGTCCTCGCCAAGTTGAACATCTGACAGCATCACCTCGAGAACACCGCCCTTTTGGGCCATAGCATGCCCCGCGTTGGTGCACAGATTCATTAAAACCTGATGAATCTGGGTCGCATCGCCCATAATCAGCGAGTCACTTGAGATATCCCGCTGAATTTCAATCGTCGTCGGCAGCGAAGCCCTGAGCAGTGTAAGCGCTTCTTTGACGACGGATTTAATTTGAACCGGCTTTTGTTCCTGATCAACCTGGCGGCTGAATGTCAGAATCTGGCGCACCAGTTCTTTGGCGCGATTACCGGCCTTTAGGACTTCCTTCAAATTTTCCCGCAGTTCAGATTCTTCTTCCGTTTGATAAAGGGACAGCTCCGTGAAGCCGATGACCGCCCCAAGAATGTTGTTGAAATCGTGCGCGATTCCTCCTGCCAAAGTGCCGATGGACTCCATCCTTTGGGCTTTTTGGAGTTGGGCTTCCAGCCTTAATTTTTCCTCTTCGCTGTGTTTGCGATCGGTAATATCCAAGGCTGTGAAAGTTACCGCCGCGGTTGGCTTGTCAGAGTCAATCGGAGTGGAGCTCAGCAGTACGTCAATGATCGACCCGTCTTTACATTTCCATTGCGTTTCAACGGTTCCGGTTCCTCGTTTGCTTATTTGTCTGTATTTTTCTCTTCCAACCCATCTGAATTCCTCCTCGTTCGGGTATAATATTCTTGCACTCTGTCCGACAAGCTCTACGGCTGAGTAGCCTACCATTTCACACAACCGCTCATTGACCTGCTCCAATATCCGATTCGTTACCATGCCAATGCCCGTGGGAGCCGCACGAAATATGCTCTTCAAAGTGGCTTCGCTATCTGTCAAAGCCCCTGCCGTGCGCTTGCGATCTGTGATATCCATGCCGATGGAGAGTATTTCTGATATATTGCCATTCGGGTCCAAAATTGCTTTGTTGGTCCAAGCGATCCATACCCTTGTGCCGTCTCGTTTAATGTTTTCGTTCTCATTGTGAACATATCGAGACGGATTTTTTACCATGTCTTCAAACATTGCCTGGAGATCACGGCCCGAAGACCCTGTCTGCGGAAGGATCATGCCAATAACGTTTTGGCCAAGTATTTCATTCTCCAAAAAACCGAAAAAACTCTGAGCGAATTCGTTGAAAAAGGTGATCCGGCCCCGGGTGTCAAATCTTACGATGATACTGTTGGCATGCTGGACTAACTCCCGATATTTACTTTCGCTTTGCTTCAATGCATTTTCGGATTTTTTTTGATCTGTTATATCCCGGCCGGTACATAAAATATACTCAATTGAACCATCCGGTTTCCTGAGGACGGAATTCATCCAGCTAATCAGGCGCTTGCTGCCATCTTTTGTTATCCAAAAGTTTTGGAATTTTTTTGGAAGCCCCTTTTCGATTACATTTATGATAGCCGACTTTACACCTTCTCTTTCTTCGTCCGAAATAAGAATTTCCCAAAAAGGTCTATCCTGCACTTCTTCAAACCGATAGCCCGATACCTTCTCACTAGCCCTGTTAAAAGACACCATGTAACCCTTTAGGTCGACGACTACCACAAGCGAATCAATCCAATGCAAAATTTCAGAGTTCAAGTCGCGTTCTCTTTTCAGGGATCTTTCCGTGTCTTTGAGTCTGGCAAGCTGCTTTTCCAAATTTTGGATTTTTTCGTTTAACTCTTTGTCAGTCTCATTGGGGACCATTTTTTGTCCTCCGGCTACGAAATTATTCCAGCGATAACTTAATGATAACTTATCATTTTTCTCGCTGCAATTTAGAGCGTATTGAAATATCGGATATCCAATAATTAGATGAAAACATATTTAATGCTGGAGTGCAATTGATTTCTGCTTTGGGGTCGGTAAGTTATCAAAACGGCTTGCGGTGTCTCTAGCTATTAAGCCGGTATAGAACATGGATTTAGATTAGAAACAATGCGCCTCGGCTCAAATTAACTAATTGAAAAATCGTGAGATAGATGCTAAGTGAAAAGTTATTTTGCAGGAAAAATTTATTGCGACCATTAGACATGTCAGTCGGTCGCCTGGGAGGGATTGAATCATGACCAATAGAGACAATGTGTTTTACTGGTTATCCTGCCCGGTGGTGTTTATCTGCACCAGTCACGGCCAGGAACGGGATATCATGACTGCAACTGCCATGTTCGTGTCTGAAAAAGAGCCGCTGCTGGTGGTAAGTGTGGCCGAGGGGCATTTAACCGCCCGTCTGATGGAGGCTTCCGGCTGGTTCACGGCGGCAGTCGCTTCTGAGACCCAGAAGAAGCTGGCCATTCAGCTTGGCAGCACCCGGGGAGACAAACTGGACAAGTACGAGCATTTCAACATCGCCACAATCGATGATGCTCAGACCGACGGACTGGTGCCGGCGGATACGGCCGCCTGGCTTAAATGCGAGATTGAAAACACGCAGCCAATCCGCGGCTACCAGGTGGTTACCGGCCGGGTTAAAGCCCAGGACAATTTGGGTCGTGCGCCCCTTGTCTGGCAGCAGGATTCATTTTTTAAGCTGGCACCGGTATGAAATCGAAGATTGGAAAAAACGGTCCGCTGACTCCCAAGGATCTAGCAAATCGGACAGTTGACTTGATCAACATCCAGAACACCATGACCCTGGCGACATCCGACGGTCAATCCGCCTGGGCGGCGCCGGTTTATTATGTCTATGTACGCGGTGCGTTTTATTTTTTTTCGGATCCCGCATCACGCCATATTCAGGAGGGATTGACAACCGGCAAGAGTTCGGCGGCCATTCATGCCCCTTCCAGAGAGTGGCGGGATATCTGCGGGGTGCAAATGTCCGGTAAAATTGAACGGATCCCATTGGGGCGTGAAGCGGCCTCTGCTTTTAGCGCCTATCTGAAAAAATACCCCTTCTGCAAGGAGTTCTTTTCTCCCGGCAGCGTCCTGAACCTGGAGACATTCAGCGGACAGTTCAAAGCAAAATTATACAAATTTATACCGGATCAGGTTTTATACCAGGACAATGGCATTAAATTCGGTCATCGTGAATTGGTGGATTTGCCCGCCGGTTGATAGATTATGGATAATAGGCACTAGCAAGGGGGGCATAGAGAAAGCCAACATTAAGTAGATATAAAAGAGCTCAAGCCAAACACCAGGATCGTGCCGGTTAAGATATGGTATTCGGTGTTAGGCCTTCGGCCTGCGGTGGAGGTTGAACTTCGATTCTGATTACATCTGATCGAAAATGAAACTTCAAAAAGTAAATTTTAGATTTTGGAATGCGGATTTTGGATTTAAGGTATCTCCGCATTTTGGATTTTGGATTGCGGATTGCGGATTTAAGGTATTCTGTCTATTTTAAAATGACTAAGCGACGTGTCGGGTCGCAGCTGAAGTCGACGTGTGGGGTCGTAGCTCGAAGAGCGAAGCCCCGAGCGAATCCACCATTTGTCAATCGACATTCGTCATTCCAAGGTACCAGTTTCATAAGAGGCGTCGGCCGAACCACGGGACTTGGCTTGGTCGGCTGGTTCCTTCACTACTCCAATACTCCAATACTCCAACACTCCAGCACTCCAAATCACCCCGATATCAACCAGCCACTCCCTATCGTTTCAACAACTGAGTCAATGCCTTGAAAATAATTTCGCTGAATTCAGGATCATTAATATGATGGGGGGACCGATTGAGGCAGGACTCCTTTTTTAAGCTGGCCTCGAACGCAGCGGCAAAAACCTCAGGCCCGGCCGGGTCGTGCAGCGGACCACCCGCACCGTCAAAGGCCGAGAGCCCCTTCATGGGCACCCACACGCCCACGGCTCCTGCGGCGCTATCGCACAGTTCTGCGACCCGTTTGGCAATCATCTCGATTTCTTCGGACGCAGTGCGGACAACGGTGATGGCGTCATTGTGAATATGGTAAGGCCGTTTGGGAAATTGTTTTTGGGCTTGTTCAAAAGGTCCGGTCACCAGAAAATCGATGTTGCCTGGTACCAGAATCGTCGGAATGCCGCTGTCCAGGGCCGGGGCCCCGCGGGCCGGGCCGGCATCGTAGTCGCCGCCGAAAAGATGATCACCAATTTCATGCAGCGACAAGTCAATGACCGCCGCAATGTTTTCGCAGGCGATCATCTCCTCCATGGCGCGTCCCCCCGAACCATTGGTGTGGTACATGATGACTTCATGTTCATGATTTTCAAGATCATGGCGCAGGGCCTGGGCGCAGGTTTCGGTGGTTCCGAGGGTGGACAGCAAAATCGGCGGCGACAGGGCTGAAATCTCGTCGGAAGCAGTCTGGCGCAGCATGCCGGCCAGGGCCAGGGCGCCGTTTTTCAATATCATTTGGGTGACCCGGTTCAGGTGGGACAGATCACAAACGGAATAAAGCATCATGATATCTTTGGTGCCGACGAAAGCCCGTGTGTCACGGGAGGCCATGGTGGAAATCATCACTTTGGGGAAACCGATGGGAAACGATCGCATAACGCCGGTGGCGAGGGTGGTTCCCATGGATCCCCCCAGGCCGATAATCCCCTGGATTTTACCCTGCCGGAACAAATCCTGCGCCCGGTGTTCGGCACCGGCGGTCATGACTCTCAGGGCTCGGCCCTCCTGCCTGATACCCTGCACTTCGGCCAGGGTGGTGCCGGCCGCCCGGGCCACTTCTTCTCTGGTGACACTTACCGCAGCCGGGCAGTGCCCCCTGATTCCGGCATCCATCAGGCAGGCGGAAACCCCTTCGTTTTCCAGGCATTCAGCAATGTACAAGGCCTCCTGGCCCTTGGTATCCATGGTGGCGACAATCAAAGCGGATGCGCTTGCGTTCACTGAGGCCCCCTGATCATTCGGGCGATCATATCGGCGGCAACCTGCGCAAAGGCTTGATCATTGATGTGGTGATCGACGCTGCGAATTTCAATGCGGGGATCGAGCCGGGCTTCTAAACTCTTGATGAACGCCTGGTTGATCTGCGGGGCATAAAGGGGACCGTCCGGGCGGTCTGCTTCGGACCAGCCCTTTGTGGGGATCAAAACTTTGGCGTTGACGGCATCCCGGTTTAATTTGTCCGCCAGCTGTTCGGCCAGTGCGGTGGTTTCATCCACATTCAGCCGGATAGCGGATCGAAAGTCATAAAAAAAGATTTGCCGATCCTGATACTGCGGCGGAATATTGTGACGGGTAAACTCCAATACGGCACAATCCAGCCCGCCCGGGACCACCAAACGCGGGGTGGGTTTGGATGCAATGGGTTCGAACCGTCGGGGGCCGATTCCGCCGCAGTAGCCGTCCAGCAGATGATCGGCCAATTCGTGGGTGGCCAGATCGAGGATGCCGTGAAAATAGCCGTGTTCAGCCAACTCTTCCATGGCCATGCCGCCGGTCCCGTTGGCGTGAAAGGCGATGACTTCATAGCCCAGTTCTTCCAGGGCAGTTTTAACATATTCGGCTGCTTGGGTAATAAATCCGAAAAAAGGCAGGGCAATCCTTTTTTTTCCCGCTTCCGGCGACCAGGCGGCCTGCACCATACCGCAGATGCCCGCTGCGGCATTTTCAAGTATCCGGCCCGAAATGCTGTTGACGCCCAGCAGGTCGGCTACACTGTGAATCATGGTAATGTCTTTGGTGCCCACCGTATCGGACATGTCCCGGGAGGCGACGGTTGACACCATCACCTTGGGAACCCCCAGGGGAAGTGCCTGCATGACCTGGGTGCACAGATGGGTTCCGGTTCCGCCCCCGGCTGAGATGACAGCGCCGATCTCACCCTTGTTGTGCAGCTGCTGGACCTCGACTTCGGCTTCCAGGATCATGGCGGCAATGGCTTGGTCGCGGTCCCCGATATTTAACTCTCCATTTTCCCGCAGCCGGTTATAAAGGTCGACGGACACCGGTGAGGGGGATGGACCTTTGGTTCCGACATTGATCGTCAACGCGTCAAATCCCCGGCATTCGATCCGTTCCTGCAGGAAAAAATGCTCCTCGGCTTTCGAATCGAAGGTACCGACAACGGCAATGGCAGGCTTTGTTTTTTTCTTTTTAAGCAACAATGCTGTTCAGCGGTCGGACCTGCTGCTCCTTCACCGTGCTTTCATTGTCCCAGCGTTGGAATAAATCGTGCGGAATTCCCATGAAATCGAAAATCTTGCCGATGGTTTGGTCCACGATGTCCTGAATGGTTTTGGGCTTGTGGTAAAAAGAGGGTACCGGCGGCAGAATGTGGGCGCCCATGTCGGCGGCCCGTGACATCAGGGACAGGTGCCCCTTGTGCAGCGGAGTTTCCCTGACCACCAGGACCAGTTTGCGCTTTTCCTTGAGGGAGACATCCGCCGCCCGGACCAGCAGGTTTTCGGTATAGGAATTGGCGATACCGGACAGGGTTTTGACGGTACATGGTACCACGACCATACCTTCCGTCAGAAACGAGCCGCTGGAGGGACCGGCGGCCACGTTTTTGTGGTCGTAGACAACATCGGCCATCCCGGCCACATCTTCCGCCTTGTATTCGGTTTCGATCTCGATGTTGAGTTTTCCGGCTTCGGATATGATCAAGTGGGTTTCATATTCGGTTTCCTGCAAACACTCCAGCAGCCGGATGCCGTAGGTGACGCCGCTGGCACCGGCAATTCCGACAACGATTCGTTTGGGCTTGGACACGGTTAATTCCTTTATGCTCTTTTGTTAAAAGTTAATCCACTCGTTTGCTTTCTACACTAATTGAGCGAAAAGCGTTCATTTTGAGTTAATAGTTATTGGTTATTGGTTATTAGTTATTGGTTATTAGTTATTGGCTATTCCGCCCGGGCGGATTCATAAATATTAACCCGGCGACTAATTACGTCATTCCGGCCGTAGCGAAGCGGAGAGCCGGAATCCAGCAAACGCCTGAATTATAATGGATACCCGCCTTCGCGGGAATGACCGGAGGATAACTAAAGGGTACTCAATTTAACCGCCGGTTTAAAATTACTGTTTGAGAGCCTTGTTTTATATATGTAGCATCTGCAACGCATAAGAACAGATTTGATTCCTTTTAGACCATTAACCAATAACCGTTAACGAATAACTTCCAATTATTTTATACTTATTCGGGCAGCGCCTGTTCCAGTGCCTCCACGACTGCGCGGGCAAACTCCGGGGTATTGATGTCGGCGTCGACCTCCCGAATGCGGATGTCATCATCGAGATGCTGCTTCAGGGCTTCGATAAACGCCTGATCAGACTCCGGCTCAAACAGGGCGCCGCCCTCGACACTCAAGGAGGAGAATCCTCTCGTGGGCAGAATAAATTTAATCAGGTCTTTGTTCTGACTCCGGTTCAGCCTGTCGGCCACTTCCCGGGCGACCGTCTGCATTTCTGCAGCACTGGTGCGCGCCTGAACCCGAATCGCATCCTGGAGCAGCAGTTTACGGTCGGCCAGCTTCCTTGACACCCACAGGGGATCGCCGTCGTCGCGCCGCTGAATGGGGCCGCAGCTGATCATGTCAAAACCGCAGGGCGTGAGTATATAGGGCTTGCCATGGTTGATGCCGGCTTCAAGCCGGTCCGGTCCGGCGTTGCGGTTGCCGCCCAGCAGGTACTCGCTGTATCCGGCCGGCACCAGGTCGATGAACGCCTCGAACAGATTCTGGCCAACTAGGTCCATGGCCGCCTTTTCCCCAATCCCGGTGGCATGAAAGGAGATAATATTAAAATCTTTCTCAAGCAATTCCCGGACGTAGTGCGCGCCCTTGTCGCAGAATCCAAACTCGGTCAGGGCGATGGATTTTTTTTCTTCCTTCACTTCCGGCGTTTCGGCGGCGACCATGCCGCAGATGGCCCCGGCGCCGTTGATCATCAGGCGCCGCACCAGGGGGTTTAAGCCGACGGTGTCCACCACGCTGTGCATGACCGTGATATCCCGCACGCCGAAATACTCGGCCAGCTTCTTGGCGTAGGCCGGCATCGCGGCCACACTTGAAATCAGGAGTTTGGGAACACCGAACGGCAGCAGTTTCATGGCTGAAAGGGATATAAAAGTGCCGGTCATTCCACCCACGGCAATGATGCCCTGCAACTCTCCTTCGCCGTGAAGTTTCTGCAATGTTTTTCCCAAACCATCCGCCATGACCGCGGTGGCCTGCTCCCGTTCCTTGGCCAGCATTTCGCGGACTGCTTCAATGGTCGAACCGCCGGCGGCGGCCAGTGTGTTGCTGTCGATGTCCGGCTTCAGCGAGGCATCGATCGCCCCGGTACCGATACTGATGTCAATCAGCAGGGGCTGATGCCCGTGCTTTACGATCTGGTCCTTGATTAACCGCAGTCCTTCTTCTCGTTCATCCAGCATACCAACTGCAACGATTGCCATGCTACGTCTCCTTCGTTCTTGAATCTTTTCGCCCAAATACAGCAAAAGACCTTAGTCCAACCAATCAAGAAAGCTCAACTAAGCGTTATTAGTTATTTGTTAATCGTTATTCGAAACGGCTGAGAATCCAATTTAATATTCCTTTCATCAGTGAATTATAAAATTCGTTCTGATTCCTTTCGAACCAATAACTAATAACAAATCAGCAAATAACCCTCAGTTGGTTTCAACTCAATTAGGATCTTATTTCTTATCCGATCGTTTGCCTTTCAGGCCGGCTTTGAATTGCTCCCAGAATTCCCGGTCCTGAGCTTGCCACGCCGCTCCCCACCTTCTTTCAAAATAGGAGGACGGCAGTCTTTCCTGCCAGGCGCTCCAGGGGTTTTCCCCTTTCTGCTGGGCCGTCAGCGCATCGACCAGGTATTCGGCGATTTCAGTGATTTCCTCTTTCGGTATGTACGCGTAAGCGCCTTCTTTGATGGTTCGCACCAGGTTGTCGGCGGTAAACGCATGGGCGGTCAGCATGACGGCCGGCACGCTCTTGCGATTGGCGATTTCCAGCAGGCCGTAACCGTCAACGCCCATGATATCCAGTATGGCGATATCGAAGTCATCGGCTATCAACAACTGCTTGGCCTCCTCGAATGTGGACGCCGTGACCACCTCGCACATTTCCAATAACTCTACCAGCGCGGCCAGGATATCCGTTTCATCATCCACTGCCAGAACTTTTTTGCCGTTTAACAAACTCGTGTCGAACATGCAGCTTTCTCCTTAGGGTCGCAAATGTGGCACGTCACCCCGTAGCTTAGTTTTGACTCCTATCCAGACCGGCGAAGCCGTGAATGAAAATTGAAGATTGAAGATTTATGGTTTCGCTTCGCTCTATCTTATCAATTAAAATCGATAGAATTGACCAATTATTCAATTTGCATATGACAAAAATACTGCGCAAACATGATAGGATTTCAAAAAATAGACACTAAAATAAGCGATTCTAAAAATTCAGCGTCGGAATCGGAATATAATTTTTCCGTTTGTGTTAATGTAGGGTCGGCCACGACACGACTGAGCTCATCGCAGGCCGTGCCGACCCGTTTTGGCGGGTACAGTGGCCCGCACTACGTTTGTCTTTAAATCGGTTTCATAAGAGTGGTCAGGTGTCAGGAACCAGCACCCCAACTTCCCGACACCCGAAACCTGACACCCGAAACCTGACACCCGAAACCCGAAACCCGACACCCGGCACCCGAGACCTCTAATCTGCACTATCGCTACCCCGGTGGAAAAACTTTTTCCGGGGCAGTATCCCTAAAGCATAGGGATTTAAAGCCCCAGCTCCGACCAGCGGCCCTTGATTTTTTCCACCATTTCCGCATCCAGCTCGATGGGAATCGGTTTATTTTTCCAGTCATAAGGAATGGTGGCATCCAGCAGCAGCCTGCCTGTTATTTCCCGGGCGCTGATGGGCAAGGAGGGATCCAGCGGTGTTGAGCGGCCGCGCTTGATGACCTGGGACCGGTTGGGCTGAAAGCGGAAGCTCAGGGCGTACATGACCCGTGGTATATCCCATGGATCGATGTCTTCATCAACCACGATGACGGTCTTGAGTCCGTAGGCGCCCATCTCAGTTGAGATGGCGGCGGTCAGCACTTGATCCGCATGTCCCGGGTACATTTGCTTCATGGAAATGATGGCCAGGAAACGGCCCGATCCTTCCGGCGGGCAATAGACCGCCTTTAAGCCCGGAATCTTCATGGCCAGCAACTGCTGCCAGAGCGTGGCGCCGTAGGACAGGGCCATGGTCATGTGCGTGTCGGTTACCGCGCGACCCACGGTGGTCCCCCACAGGATCGGGTTGTCGCGATAGGTGACGCAATTGACGTCGATGAAATTGCGCGGATCGGTACCCACACCGGAATAATAGCCGGTGTATTCACCAAACGGACCTTCCTCCATGAATTGATCGGCGTCGACTTCGCCTTCGATCACGATTTCGGCCGTAGCCGGGATCGGCAGGTCAACGGTTTCTCCCTTGACAACTTTTACCGGTTCCCCTCGGAGGGCGCCGGCCACGTCGTATTCCGAGGTAAACGCCGAGATACGGGCGGCACCCAGGATAAACAGCAGCGGATCACAGCCGATAACCGAGGCCACCGGCATGGGCTTACCCATGGCCTGGTACTTCTTGAGCATGATATCGGCGTGTTTGCCCTTGATGAACTGGGTGCCGATTTTATCCTTGCCCAGCAGCTGACTGCGGTAGGTTCCCAGGTTCACCCAACCGGTTTCGGGATCCTTGCTGATGATGAAATGCGCCGTTCCGATATACCGGCCCCCGTCAAGCGGATACCATTGGGGGACGGGGAATTTAAAAAGATCAATATCGCCGCCGGTGACGATGTTTTGCTTGCATGGGGCTTCTGATTTTTCGATCCATTGGGGCTCCACCAGGTTTTCGCCCAGCTTGACCCAGGCGTCGTAGAGGTCGACCAGACTTGAATCCAAGGGATTACCCGTGATTAGAGCCAGCCGTTCCACCGTGGTGCAGACACTGGTGATCACCGGTGTTTGGTAATCTTTGACGTTTTCAAAAAGCAGTGCCGGGCCGCCTTGCTCCTCGTTTAATTTGGCGATATGCGACAATTCAAGGTTCCAGTCGACCTCCGCCGTGATTCGTTTGCAAAGTCCTTTTTCCTCAGCTTCGTTGATGAAATCTCGCATGTCTCTCATAAGATCTAATTACTCCTCTCTATGGGTAAAGGGTTCATAAAGTGGATCAAACTCTCTACAAAATACTGATAATATATAAAATTTAAGCTTTCGAATTCTTTCTGAAAAAGGGAATGTTGCCGGATATTCAGGCCGACGGCAGTTTAATGCGTCTCATGGCCTGCTCCATCAGCAGCTGGCGGCCGGTTTTTTTCCCGAGAACGGATTCCTTTTTGCGCTGGCTCCAGACGGTCTCAGGGCGCGCCTGAACAATAAACAGGTTTTTGGGAAAATCCAGATCCCTGTCGATGGCCCACTCGATATCCATCGGGCGACCGTAATGCTGTTCGATGATTTTGCCCATTTTGACAAGCTCCCTGACTTCCCGCTCTTCCAGGCAGCAGGTGCACTGCATATCTTCGTCTACATCGGCATCGATCACTTCCTGACGTTCCGGGTCGAATAGGCATTCGATGTGCTTGGTGGAGATCGTTTTTTCCGTGGTTTCCATAACGATTTTGTCCACCACGAATTTATCCGGATTCACCGAGCCGGAAACCACGGTTTCCCCCAGCCCCCAGCTGCCTTCGATCACGACCTTTGAAAGGTCACCGTCGGTGGGGTTGAGGGTGAACATCACGCCGGCGGCCCGGGAATTGACCATCTTTTGCACGCCCACACTGATGAGGACTTTCTCATGGGGGAAGCTATTTTTTATTCTATAGTCGATGGCGCGCGGGGTGAACAAACTGGCCCAGCAGTCCTGCACCCTTTCAACGATACGGTCGGTCCCGGTAATCCACAAATAGGTGTCTTGCTGCCCGGCAAAGCTGGCCGTCGGCAAATCTTCGGCCGTTGCGCTGGAGCGAACCGCCACGGGCAGGGTATCAACGCGACAGCTTTCACAGAGCTCCCCGTAGGCAGCGCTGATTTCAGCCCGAATTTCCTGAGCCACGGCGGCATCGCGAATGGTTCGCTGAATTTCACGGCTGGCGGTGTCCTGGGCTCTGATATCACCCGGATCCATTTCAGCCAGGATCCGAAAAATTTCATCCTTGATTCCCGTTTTTACAATAAAATACAAATAGCCCTCGGTCGTGACGGCAAATCCGGGCGGCACCCGAATTCCGGCATTCATCATTTCGCCCAGGCTGGCATTTTTGCCGCCTACCTGGGGTATGGATTTTATATTCAGGCTTCTGAAATCGAGAATATAGGCCATTGGTTTTTCCCCCGACCGGATATTGTGCGTTTCTCCCTCCGCCCGCCGGCGGAGGGAGAAATTTCAACTGGCTTAATCAACGATCAGTGCGTTGGGCGGTCGACTATTGAGCTTTTTCAACAATATTGACGACGCCCGTATCGCCATCCACCCGGATAATATCGCCGGTCTTGATCACTGCGGTGGAAACGCCGGTGCCGGTTACCGATGGAATGCCATATTCGCGGCAGACGATAGCGGCGTGGCTGGTCAGCCCGCCGATATCGGTGACGGCGGCTTTGATGTTGGTGAATACCGGCGCCCAGGAGGGATTGGTGGTGGGGCAGACCAGAATCTCTCCCGGCTGGAGTTCCACGATATCTTTGAGCAGCTTCAATACCCGCGCCGGCCCTTCCACGACACCGGCGGAAGATGCGAATCCCTTGATTTCGGAAACATCCCCGTCCGCCGTCGCATCGACACCCTTGAGCCACTCCTGGACCTTGTCGGTGGTAACCCCCCAGAGCATGATGGTAAAGGGTTCGGCCACCTCGGCCGGCGGAACACCCAGGGCGGGAGTCGGGTTCCAATCGGCGGCCGCTTTCAGAATCTTTTGGCGTTTTGCGGCCTTGGCCTTGTAGTAGGCATCGCGTTTGGGAATATCCACGCCCAGGGCCCAGGCCGTGGACAGCTCGGTCAGCAGTTCGGGAATCTCATAGCGGTTGAACATGAAAAGGTCGTCCACTTCATTTAGCATTCCGTTGTTCACCAGGAGTTGACCGAATTGGCGGACCTTGTCGTACCAGATGGTGTGAAACCAGTGCTCCACCCAGAACAGGTGGTCTTCGGCGTAGCGATAGATGGTGCGAATGGTATTGTAGGCGCCGTCGAAGGACTCCCGGTCTTCATCGGTTGTGATCAATTTGCGATACTCGGCTACAATCTCGTCACGCTGCTGGTCGATCGCATCCAGGTTGCGTTCAATGGTTTCACCCCTTTCCAAACGCTGCACGTAACTTTTGATATAGCCGAACGGGATTTCGGGTGTGTCGACCCAGCTGCCTTCATGATGAAACCAGCCGCTGCCGCAGGATACATAAAACCATGGATCTTTCGCCTTCTCATAAGCCTCCAGCCAGAGTTTGCCGTCAGGGCTCTGGCTGAGCTCGTTGATTTTTTCCGTGGCGGGTTGGTTGCCTTTCAGGACTTGGACCACGTCGGCGGATTCGTGGGCCATCCGGGAAAGGCGGCACAGCTCCTCTTCGGGACGAAACATGGAAACATAGGCCCCGGCCACCATCTTGCCGATCGCGCTTTCACTGATGCCGGGGAAGAGCTTGCGGGCCACATCGGCAAACATCAGGTAAGCCAGGTAAGTCAGGTTCAGCATTTCAAAGTGATACTGCCAGCCTTTGATCATGTTGTTGACGAGGTGGTCGAAGGATTCCAGCAGGTCATAGGAAACGTACACCCCCGTGGGAGCCGGCAAAACCTGATCGTCGGGTACGTACTTGGGCAGCTCGGCAGGAACGTCAATGGACTTCATCTCATTGCCAAGGGCCTGAAACTTGGTCAACCATTTGTCCCACAACTCTTCATAATGCTCGAATACATAAAATACCCGTTTTTCGAAATGGCCGGCTTTTTCGCCGATGATGTCTTCCGGCGGCGGTGCGATGGCACAGATGTACAGGTAGCAGCCCACGATTCGCTGGGCGATACCCTGGGCGGGCGGGATACAGAATACCCGGGTGGTGTACTGGGACAGGGCAATCTGCCACGCCTCCTGAAAAATCAGATCCAGGGGCGGCAGGGGTTCCGGTGCATGGATTTTATCCGCATACCAGAATTGAGCTTTTTCCCACTCGGCTCGATCCTGGGAGAAAAGATGATGGCTGGGATACATCTCTTCCCAACCTTCAAGTTCAGGGGGGACTTCATAATCATGAGGGTCTGCAAACCTTCCAGCGCTTTCTTCTGGCATTTTTTTCTCCTTTTTTTATGCGGTTCACGATTATGTGAAAACCTCTTGAACTGTGAATCGACTAACATTCAAGAGTGTTATGCAGGAGGTGGCTCGAAAGACTGGTTGGAGATTTTATCCAATGCACGCAAACCCATCTAACTGGAACCGGCAAAATCCATCCGGGTGTCACGGCACTTTCATCGTTAATTCATGCGGGTATGCCCGGAGGGATGAAGCCGCCCGGCACCGGCCCGTTCATCTGATAGAAAGACTATCGTCCGGGCCGAATGATGATAATGTATGGATCAAATAATAAATACTGTCAAACCAATTAAATTTATGATATCCATAAGCTATTCTTATGGATTGATTTCAATCATAACCGGATTGATAATTATTATTTATACCTGGGTTTCGATACATTCTTCAAGCTCTAGTGCAGATGACAGTGGAAAAAGGACGACCGACTATGCTGAACTTCAATCAGTTCCGAATCTTCTACTACGTTGCCAAGCATCTCAATTATACCCGGGCCGCGGCCGACCTGTTTATATCCCAACCGGCGGTCACGGCCCAGATGAAGGCCTTTGAGGAATACTGCGGATTTAAGGTGTTCAAAAAAAAAGGCCGCAAAAACTGGTTGACTGATGAAGGCCGGACGCTTTTTGAGTATGCATCGAATATATTCAGTCTTGAAAAAGACATCGAAGGGGTCATCGATGACATGCGGCAGCTCAAACGGGGGGTGCTGCGGATCGGGACGACCAAAGCCTATGCCCGCTATTTTATGCCGTTGATGCTATCCACATTTCATGGAAAATTTCCCAATATAAGAATCGAGCTCAACGAGGGCAGCTCACACGACATGGCGCTCAGCTTGCTGGAGTTTAAAAACGAGGTGGCCGTGATCGCCAAAACCGGCGATATCAAGGGGCTGCGATATATTCCCTTCAGTCAGGAGGAGATGGTATTGATTGCAGCGCCGGATCATCCGCTTACCCGGCAGGCAGCCGTCAACTTTCAAATGCTGGCGGAAGTTCCCTTTATCATGAAAGACCGGGGGTCCGGCACCCGCCGATTGGTGGATGATCTGTTCGAACAAAATGCCTGTAAGCCGGATATTCTGATGGAGGTCAGCAACTCCGAGTTTATCAAGGAACTCGTCCACCGGGGCGATGGGGTGTCTCTGCTGGTTCGTGAAAGTGCCGCGGCAGAGATTGCGGAAGGCAGGCTGGCTGCAATCCCCCTCAAAGATCACCATCCCTACCTGGATGTCAGCATATGCTACCTTGCTGATCAGCATTTGTCGCCGTCGGCTAGGGCCTTTGTGACGACTCTCAACCAGCTGCGATCCGGCCGGGAGGTCACCCACCAGGGAATCGGTGAATATATGGCCAGAATATCAGCCCAGTATCGGAAAAAGCAAAGCGAGGCAGTCTGAAATGTTCTCGAAATCAGTATTTAAAGGCCAGCATACGGGATAGCTATGAAAATGGAATTGGCAACAGAATCAACCTGAGGAGGCCGCTCGATGTGGATTTTTGAATCGGAATTAAAGTCACTGGCAAAAGCGTGCGGTGCTGATTTGGTCGGCGTAGCATCATGGGGAAATCTTGCCGACGACCCGCCTTCCGCCAATCCTCGCTACCTCTTGCCTGCTGCAAATTCGATTATAGCCTTTGCGGTATCGCTGGATATTGAAAAAGCAAAAGAATTCATCAGTAAAAAAAAGTGGCGGCCTCACTGCGACGATCGTAAAGTAATCGCCCAGAAACTCTACCGAATCGGCGACACCTTGGTCGAACGACTGCGCTCTAAAGGACACGAAGCCGTAAACGTAGACCTCAACAACAACTACCGGCCTGAGGACAAGGCGGCCGACGTTACAGAGATGACGAACTTTCATCCGGATTTTTCTCATCGTTATGCGGCCCTGGCAGCCGGGATCGGGCGCTTGGGGTGGAGCGGCAATCTGCTGACCCGGAAATACGGTGCGCTGGTTGAGCTGGGGAGCGTCCTGACCTCGGCTACTTTGAAGGCTGACTCCCCCATTCCGGACGATGAACACCCTTGCGACAAGTGTAAGATGTGCAGCTTGGTGTGTCCGGTGGAAATGATTCCCCCCAGGGCTTCAACGCAAGTTGCCGTCGCCGGCATTGCAGAAACCATTGCGCGAAAGAGACCCAATACTTGTTGCTGGATCGGCTGCACCGGATATGAAGGGTTGGCGGCCTCCCGAACCTGGTCCAATTGGAGTCCCTACCGGCTTGGCCGCGCGCTGCCTGAGGAAAAGGATGAGCTTGATGCACTGTGTATCAGCCTTCAAAAGGCCGATCCCCAGATGCAAGAAGCCGCCAACAGTTTCAGCAACTATCGGCAGGTGGTCTTCGATCCCGACTGGTTCTACTACACCGTCTGTGGCTTCTGCCGCAACGTCTGTTCGCCACTGCGTGAAGATCGATTGGCAAACCGCAAACTCATTGTGAATTCAGGCTTCGCTGCCCTGTCATTGGACGGGTCCCATATAGTGGCTGACCACGACACTTGCGAGATGCAGACCCCCTTTGGGCTGCACGTGGTTATGCCGCGCGAGGAGCTGTCAAAAGTACTGCCGAAAAAACAGAGGTGGTCAGGCCAATTCCCACTGGACCGTGCGGTAATAGACTATATCACCGAACGAAGTGGAAGGAGAGCATCACGCCCTGAACAAAAATCAAATCCTGAATTCTTGAAATAGAAAATATATCTTCATTAAATAGATTTTGAGAGATATGATAACAGATTTCACTGGAATAGGTCTGATTCTGTCGTGGCGGTTTATGTGCCGATAAAAACAGGTGATAAATATAAACGAGACGAAAATATGTCATAACTCAACTATAGTGGTGATGCGTCACTTAACACATTCGTGACGGAGAATGATGTATAATCCTGATTATTTTTTGTTCCAAGGGATTCACAATATAGGGGGGAATCCAATTTTGGATCAGTTTATGTCCTGGATAACATATTCAGCCAACACAATATTTATATTTCTATATTTATTGGTCCTAAGTGGTATCGCGGGGATTATTTATCATCTAAAGGAGTTCCGTGGCACCCCGGGGAAGCGTATTAAATCTCTCAAAAAAATGCGATTTATTTACGGTTGGGCCGTATTGGTGGCTTTAAGTCGCGTTTATTTAGGAGCTCATTATCCAAGTGATGTGATCGTTGGCGGGTTATTAGGATGGTTAATGGGTAATTTTATTGTTTCAAAGCTACCCAAGGTGTTCCAATTGTCGGTCTATGATCGCGACGTCATTGAAAGTTAACGGGCCTGTCTACGATATAAAAGATATCGTCGTTTTAGCCCCTTCGGCCAGCTGCCTCCGAACTGGGTGGTCGAGAATACAGGAAAAAAGGATCTTAAAAACAACCATAATATTCGGTGGGCACAGCCCACCCTACTGGATGCTGGACACTTGATGCTGGATGATGACGAAAACACTATCGGAGTATCCTTCCATCCAGAATCCAGAATCCGGGATATCCCCTCAGGTTTTTGCAATCCTACCGAAATATCAACTTAAGTCTCATATCTTTATGGCCGATATAGGATTTGTCCTGATTAAAGCCAATGGCATCGATTTTGCCGACGGTGAAATCTTTCTGCTGCAGGCCGATTGAATCAGCTCCAATACGTTCTTAAAAATTATCCTAAACAAATTGATGAGAGGAATCACAGAAAATGGGGGATGACCAAAACCTGGAGAATAGCCAAAAAAAGGTTTTCGGCCGCATGGCCGACTTCATCACCTCGCATTTTCTGCGCCTGACCATTGCCCATAAATTGATGCTCGGATTCAGTTCTCTGCTGGTTTTACTGGTCATCATTTCCATTTATGCCCTCACGAACCTGAATCGATTAAATGCCATCAACAGCAGCATACTGCAGACCGATCTTCCGGTAATTCATGTGTCCGAAAAAATGATAGACGTGATTTTTGCCGAAGAGCTTTATACCCGGCGTTATATTATTTTTCGCACCTCGGACGTGCTGGGCGTTGTGATGAAAAAAAAACAGGCGTTTGACCATCTGCTCAACCGAATCAGATCCGTTCCGGAACAAAGGAATTTCCCGGTAGAAAAAATCGCAAAGTTGCATAATCAGTACATAAATCTGCTCCTCGAGGGTGCGAAATCCGCCAAGTCGCCCTCGACTTCAATGTCCAAATCATTTGAAGATAAAATTAAAGCCCATCAGGAAAAATTTATTGCCGTCATTAAAGCCATGGCCGCGGATGCCCGGCGGGATCAAAATGAAAAGACCGGCACGACGGCTGCCATCGGATCCAGTGCCTTCAAAGCCGCGAAGGTGCTTTGCGGCTTGGGTCTGCTCCTGTCGTTGGCAGCTGCCTTGATTATCACCCGCAATATTTCCGGTGCCATCAAAAAGCTAAAAGTTGCCACCGAAATGATTTCAAAAGGCGAATTTGATCATCGGCCGGATATACGCAATACAGACGAACTGGGGGATCTATCCAAAGCATTCGTCACCATGGCCGGTCGGCTCAAACACCTGGAAGAAATGAGCCTGGACACCAGCCCGCTGACCCGGTTGCCGGGCGGCACCAGCATCGAAAACGAAATGAACCAACGGATCAGCGCCGAGGCGGATATTGCATTTTGTCTAATGGATATCGACAATTTCAAGGCATATAACGACCATTATGGCTACGCCAAGGGCAATGACCTGATTCAAGCCACTGCGGGCATTATCACCGATGCCGTGGCGGAGCATGGCAGCGCAAACGATTTTATCGGGCACATCGGAGGCGATGACTACGTGGTCATAACCGCCCCAGCCAACTTCAGCAAAATTTGCGGGGCGATCGTTGAAACTTTCGATAAAACGATCCCTGATTTTTATGACGCCGAAGACCGGAATCGCGGTTATATTGACGGAGAAGACCGCCAAGGCAATCAGACCTCTTTCCCGCTGGCCTCCATTTCGATTGCCGTGGTGACCAACGAAAAACGCAAATCCCTCAATCATATTCAGTTTGGTGAAGCGGCGGCCGAGATGAAGGAATACGCCAAGTCGGAGGCCGGCAGCCTGTACGTAGTGGACCAACGCAGCAATGCTGAGGGCACTATTCAAAACCGTAAGGTGATCGACCTTAAAAAGGGCCAAGCCCATGATCCAAAAAAGAAACCGAAAAAAAACAAAAAGGCATCAAAGATCAGAAAAAAGGCATCGAAGGGTAGATAAATGGGCAGATTGAGAATTGTAGTGAAAATAGGGCTCGTCGGGGCGCTTTTTACTTTATTTACGGGATGCGCCCTTACTCAAGAATGGACCAATTCCACCATAAAGACTCAAAACCAAAAAATTGAGTATCTGACCGCCCAGCTGGAGGCTAAGAACAAAGAGATTCGGCATCTGACCGCGCAGGTGGGGTTCAAGCACAAAATGATTCATCGCATGACCGCCAGACGCCGCAAAGCCCGGGCAGAATATCGGGCATTAAGAAATGAGGTCAAAGCACTGAAAATTGACAGCGTCAGGTTGACAGACGCCAACAGCAAACTTCAAAAACATAACCTGGAATTGACACTCAAAATAGATATGCTTAAACTTCTCGATCACCGTGTCGAAGAAAAGCGTCAAAATTACAGTAGTGAGTAGAGCACGATATATTGCCTGGCCCCGGCATCCAGGATTTTAATTAACAACCGGTATTTTCTTCATACAACGAAATCCAAGCCAGTGGGCCCCGTTGACGGGGTCTTCGGGGGTCCAGCGACAGGTCACCCTGACAAACGTGGCAGAGCCCAGAAAACAGCCGCCCCGCATGGGCAAACTGCCTTCAAGCCATTCTCCTTCGCACATTTCCCAGACATTGCCGCACATATCATAGCACCCATAAGGGCTGACGCCGCCGTCAAACATGCCGATTTCGGAGGTCAACTGCCGGCCGGATTCCCTTGAATTGCAGTGATTCGGTTGAAATTCCTGGCCCCAGGCCCACCAGCGACCGTCGGTTCCGCGGCCGGCCTTCTCCCAGTATTCCTCCGTCGGAAGCGTTTTTCCGGCCCAGTTGGCATAGGCTCTGGCATCGTCCCAGCCGATAAAAACCACCGGCTGCATCGGATTGCCCCAGTCAGGGTGATTTAGGAGCATTGGCACACGATGCCCGGTGCTATCAATAAATTTTTGATATTGAAAATTGGTCACCGGATAGCGGTCCATATAAAAAGACTCCAGGTAGACCTTGCGGGCAGGTGCTTCGGTGGCATACACCGGATTTTCGCGCTGATCCAGCATAAAAATCTGGTAGATCTCTTTTTCATCCATGCCCATGGTAAATTCACCCGCGGGCACCAGAACCATTTCAGCGCCATCGGTGGGAGCCACCAGGGTGTCGGGCAATGGATCGGCGTTTCGAATATATTTTATATCCCAGCGACTGTCCAAAGCAGCGAATTCCCTCCTTTCTTTTCTTCTTGATCACCAAGGGCACGCAGGGGCGGACATAGCAAACTGTCTAATAACTTCCGTGCCTTAGAATACAGAATATTTTCTTTTAACGCAATCCAAAATCCGCAAAGCAATCCGAAATCCCTCGGTCCGGCAATTGGATAGGGGGCAGCACGCCTTGACTGAATATTATATTGGAGATCAATTTTGTTGTGAGCATATGCTTAAAATTTTTTTTGTTGCAGAAAACCTGGTCCTCAGGGCCAGATCAGAGACGGCCGGCTCTGCCGTGAATCCTGCTGCACGCGGAAACGGAATGCTGGAATATTGGAATGTTGGAATGCTGGGTTTAGTGGACTGGTACCCATTCATTTATAAGGATGGCCCGGATCAGTTCATAAAATCAGAGTGGCATCCGCTTTCGATTCCCAATATTCCATTGTTCCACCATTCCATTATTCCATTCGGAGTCTGAGGTAAACTCCGCCCCTCTGGGGCGAAATCAAAGCCGGGCCCTCTGGGCTCGGAATCTTTACTATAGGCATGGCAAATTTTGCTTGACAATTTTATCTGCTAGTTTTACTTTATTATGAGCATATACTCATAAAAAGGGTAATTCGTAAGGGCATTTGAATGTTTATTACCTTCGGAGTGGTGGAGTGGTGGAGTGCTGGAGTGCTGGAGTGTTGGATTGCTGGAGTGTTGGATTGCTGGAGTGCTGGAGTGCTGGAGTGTTGGAGTGTTGGAGTGCTGGAGTACTGCAGTGTTGGAGTGTTGGAGTGCTGGAGTACTGGAGTGTTGGAGTGCTGGAGTGTTGGAGTGCTGGAGTGTTGGAGTGCTGGAGTGTTGGAGTGTTGGAGTACTGGAGTGTTGGAGTACTCGATTACTTTAAGTTCGAGAAATTTCATAGATTCTTGAAATCACAGATTTACCTTTTTTGGGTTTTAGTTGCGAAAACAAATACGCATCTCAACTTTTCGTGAGGCTAAAATGATCATCACTATCGCCAGTGGCAAAGGGGGCACCGGTAAAACCACCGTGTCGACGAACCTGGCCCTATCGCTGGGCTCCGGCGTCCAATTGTTGGATTGTGATGTCGAGCAGCCCAATGCCCATGTATTTATTCAGCCGAATTTCGAGTGGTCGGAGACGGCCATGGTCCCGGTACCTGAAGTCATCATGGACAACTGTACGCTTTGCAGCGAATGTTGTGAAATATGCCAGTTTAATGCAATCGTTGTGGCCGGTGAAACGGTTCTGCCGTTCGAGCAGCTCTGCCACAGTTGCGGCGGCTGCATTGCCGTTTGTCCTGCGAACGCCATTGTTGAGAAAGGACGAGAGCTGGGCGTCGTTCAAAAAGGACAATCCAGCGGCCTGGATTTCATACACGGCAGACTACGTGTAGGCGAGGCCATGTCACCGCCTTTGATTAAAAAAGTACTTTCTTTTGCGAAACCGGAGCGAATCAATATCGTGGATGCTCCCCCGGGAACGTCATGTCCGGTCATTGAAACCATGAAAATAGCTGATTGCATCATACTGGTGACCGAGCCCACGGCTTTTGGACTGCATGATTTGAAATTGGCCGTTGGGGCTGCTGAAATTCTTGGCGTTCCCTGCGGGCTTGTAATCAATTGCTCAGATCTTGGAGACAACCGCGTAAAGGAATACGCTGAGGCACATAGCCTGCCGGTACTTTTGGAGATTCCCTTCGATCGCCGGATTGCGGAAGCATACTCCCGGGGGGATACGCTCATTGCGGTGATGCCGGAATGGAAAGATAAGTTTTTAAAGCTTTATGAACACGCGTGTGCACTAGCGAACTGAGTGAATCATGAAAGAAATCGTCATTATCAGCGGTAAAGGCGGTACGGGCAAGACCAGTTTGACGGCCGCTTTTTGTTCATTGGCAAAAAATAAAGTGCTTTGTGATGCGGACGTCGATGCCGCCGATTTGCATCTGATCATGGATCCCGCGGTTGTTCACACTGCGGCTTTTCAGGCGGGCCACACGGCCAGGATAATCAACGATCGCTGCACGGAATGCGGCTTGTGCCGCAACTTGTGCCGCTGGGATTGCATCAACAGCGATTACCACGTGGATCCCATCGGTTGCGAGGGCTGCGGCGTGTGTGTCCACTTCTGTCCGGAAAATGCCATTGAATTTCCCTTGAACACCTGTGGCGAGTGGTTCGTTTCGAATACTCGGTTCGGACCCATGGTGCATGCCCGTCTGGGCATTGCCGAGGAAAATTCGGGCAGACTCGTTACCCTGGTCCGCCGGGAAAGCAAACAACTTGCTGAGAAAAAGCATCTTGATTTAATACTGACCGACGGCCCGCCGGGGGTCGGATGCCCGGTCATCGCCGCTATCGGCGGGGCCAGTGCGGCCGTGATTGTGACCGAACCGACGCTTTCCGGTATCCATGACATGGAGCGGGTGGTGCGTCTGAGCGCCCATTTTAAAGTACCGGCCATGGTTTGCATTAACAAGTATGATCTTAATCTTGAGCTAACCCGTGAAATCGAGAAGTTTGCGGATGAAAATGACCTGGCCTGTTTGGGGCGCATTCCTTTTGACTCAGTGTTTACGGAGGCCATGATCCGGGCGCAAACCGCTATTGAATTCAGCAATGGATCAAAAGTGGCGCGGGAAGTCAGAGCAATTTGGCAGAAACTATCAAGAATGATGGAATAATGGAAATTGGATATTCATTACCGGATCGAAGTTTGTTTTTGTCATTGGTAATTATTTCATTCGAATTGGTTTCGTGCTTCGGATTTCGGATTTAAAATGTTGTGTTGGTGTTTTACGCCTCTTCCAGTGGGGGGTCTGAGGCCACCCGCTCAGCGGAAGGGGCGCTCATTTTGAATTAGCGTTGCATGGCCTGACGGCAGCGGGCCAGGATGCTTAATACTTCAAATGGCTGCTCAATTAGGGGAAACGTCGGCACCCCCCGGGGCTCCAGATAGGCCTTGGCCGCATCCATGTGCTTCTTTTGCCCGGAGAAGGTGACATAAAGGGGTTTGGCCGGATAGCGCCGGGCCAGATCGACGATAAAATCCAGTGACGGCACCCCGGTTTCATCGGTAATCATCAGAATCATGACGACGGCATCGATGTTGTCGTCTTTGAGCACAGCCTCGGTGCCTTCGCGATAGGCGTACTCGACCCCCGTGGCAGTGGCCGCGGGCCAGATATCCACCGGGTTTCGCATGCGGATGTAAGGCGGGCTGATCTCCTGCAGGTAGCGGCGGGTCTTTTCCTCCAGTTGCGGCACCTCAAGCCCCCAGCGCCGGCGGCAAAGATCGGTCATGCAGACCAGCATGGCGCCGGATGGGGCGGAAAAACTGACCCGGTTTCCCCTTGGCAGGGGCATGGCCGAAATGGCCTTGGCTGCCAGGATCAGGTGCGAATAGTCATAGACCCGGACTACACCGGCTTGCCGCAGCGCCCCGTCGATAATGCGGTCGTCTGAAGCCAGGGCGGCCGTATGGGCCACTGCCGCACGGGAACCCTCAGCCGTGCTGCCGCCTTTGAGCAGAATCACGGGCTTGGAGCGTGTCACCCGGCGGGCGACTTCCAGAAAGCGCCGGGGTCGTTTAAAGCTCTCCAGGTAGATAAAGACAGCCTCGGTTTCAGGATCCTGTCCGTAATACTCGAGGACTTCGCTTTCCTCCACATCCAGCTTGTTGCCCATTCCCAGCACCCGGGCCACACCGAAGTGCTCGCCGGATATGATGTAACGCATCGTGTGGGTGGCGAAATTCCCGGTCTGGGCCAGGTACGATACATGGCCGCGCGGGATTGCGCCAAGCGGGAAAAAACTGGAGGTAAAATTATGGGGTGTTGATGTGTGGCCCGAGGTGTTGGGCCCGATGGCCCGGACGCCGGTTTCGCGAATGGCTTCAATGGTATCTTGCTGGAGTTTAGCGCCCTGTTCGTCTACCTCGGCAAACCCGCTGGCGGCCATGACGATGGCCTTGGCGCCCTTGGCGGCACACTCCCGAATGGCCTGGGGCGTTGCCGCAGCCGGCAGGATGATGATTGCCAGATCGATGGCGGCCGGCAAATCCTGGATGGATGGATAGACCCGGTGCCCCAGGATCTCACCACCCTTGGGATTGACCAGGTACAACTTACCGCCGAATTTATTGGCGAGAATATTTTGGATCACCTCGTTGCCGGGTTTGTGGGCTGTTTGAGAAGCACCGACCACGGCCACGCTGCGGGGCTCGAACAGCACATCCAACGTGCCGGAAACCGGCGGCGTTTCGACTTCCACCGGCTGCGGCTTTTCCAGCACGACCAGGGCATCGACGGCCACCGGCTGCCCGTCGCGAACCACCAGGGGATTGATGTCGATTTCGCGAACCGCCGGGTGGTCCAAACCGATTTGCCCCAGCTGCTGCAGGCAGGGGCCGAGTTCATTGCTTTGGACCGGACCCAGACCGCGGATGTCTTCCAAAATTTTGGCTCCGCGGATCTCGGCCGGCATCGACCGCGCGTCCTGTTCGCTCAACGGGGCTACGCGGAAAGAAACGTCTCCCAGGGCTTCGGTGAAAATGCCGCCCAGGCCGAACATGACGCAGGGGCCGAACTGGGGATCCCGGATCAGACCCATTACGAGCTCCCGCGCCCCGGCCACCATTTCCTGGACCAGGATCGCCCCCCCGAGTTCACGGGCTTTGGGGGCCAGGCGATCATAGGCATTTTTTAATTGAACCGCATCATTGATATCCAGCTCGATGAGCCCCATTTCGGTTTTGTGCCGGGCTGCGGCGGCACAGGCTTTGAGTACTACGGGGTAGCCGATGTTTGCCGCCGCCTGCTCGACCTCGGCCAATTCCTGCGCTAAATATTCCCGGGCCGTTGGAATCCCATATTCAGCCAAAATCCGTTTACTGTCATATTCTGATAAGCTGCTTTCACCCGCGGCAAGGGCATCGGCAATAATTGACTCAACTGATTTCATTTCAACTCCTTGGTATTGGGTATTCGGTATTGGGTATTCGGTATTAGGTATTCGGTATTGGGTATTCGGTATTAGGTATTAGGTATTGGGTATTCGGTATTGGGTATTCGGTATTGGGTATTTGGTATTGGGTATTCGGTATTGGGTATTCGGTATTGGGTATTCGGAATCATGTATTGGGTATTGGATACGGGATACTCGATACTGGATGCTCGATTCTGGATACTGGATGCTGGATACTCGATACTGGATGCTTGATGTTTGATGCTGGCTCCTGGATATCGGATACTCGATTCTCGATACTGGATGCTCGATTCTGGATACTGGATGCTGGATATCGGATACTCGATCTGGTTTCTGCCTTCTGACCTCTGTCTTCTGTCCTCTGTCCTCTGTCCTCTGACCTCTGTCCTCTGACCTCTGTCCTCTGTTTTCTGACCTCTGACCTCTGTCCTCTGTCCTCTGTCTTCTGACCTCTGAGCTCTGTCTTCTGTCCTCTGACCTCTGACATCTGACATCTGACATCTGTCCTCTGTTTTCTATATCCGCAATCGAAACCTTCCGACTTGGCTAGCACTCCTGATTTGGGAAGTCAAGCGAAAATTCAATGTGGTTGACACCGAAATCCATTCTGGGTAAGTTCTGATTTCAAAAACCGCCAGACTATTGTTAGAGCTTCTTTCCGGGGACTTTCCCTTGTATACCCGGCTTTCCCGGTGGCCTTTGATCTCGGCCGCCGTCACAAGCAATCAACGGAGGAAAATTTCACATGCCCAAACCATTTGAAAAAGTTGCAGTCATCGGCAGCGGCACCCTGGGTGCCCAAATCGCCATGCTGGCCGCCAATGCAGCGTATGACGTCACGATTTTCGATCAAAAACACGGTGCTTTTGATGAAATGATTGCTAAGCTGAAGGCGGACTACACGGCCAAGAAAATCGATCCTATTATTGCATTCGACCAGTGGCAAACCTGCCGGCAGCGGATTCGCGAATACTCGAGTCTGGATCAAGCTGTCGCGGAAGCACAATTGGTGATCGAAGCGGTGCCCGAAAATCTGGAACTCAAACGCGAAGTATTCCAGGAACTGGGTATATTAACCCCGCACCGGGCTATTCTGGCGACCAACAGCTCCTCGATTCCCGTCTCTCGGATGGAAGAGAGCAGTACCCGACCGGAGCAGTGTCTCAACCTGCATTTCTACATGCCCCTGCAGGGGATGACGATCGTGGATGTCATGGGCGGCAGCCGAACCCTGCCTGGGGTTATGGAAAAAGGCATCGCCTGGGTGCGGTCATTGGGCTGTATCCCCCTGACCGTCAACAAAGAGTTGCTGGGCTTCTGCTTCAACCGTGTCTGGCGGGCGGTCAAACGCGAAGTTTTGCACATGTGGGCCGACGGTTTCGTGGATTTTCGGGATGTGGATCGAGCCTGGATGAAATTTACCGGACGCGAAGACCGGCCTGGTCCCTTCGGGCTGATGGACAGCGTGGGTCTGGACGTAATCCATGATATCGAGATGGTCTATTACCGGGAATCAAAGGACCCCAAAGATCATCCGCCCCAGGCCCTCAAACAAAAAATCGATCGCGGCGAGCTGGGGGTCAAGACCGGCCAGGGATTTTACTCCTACCCCGATCCGGAGTATCTGGGAGAGGACTTTTTGAGAACCGGGGAGTAGTTCGCACAGGAGCCAGAGGACAGAAGACAGAGGTCAGAGGACAGAGGGATACGATTGCGGATTGCGGAATGCGGATTGCGGATTTAGAAATCAGAGGACAGATGTCAGAGGACAGATGTCAGAGGGCAGAGGGATACGATTGCGGATTGCGGAATGCGGATTGCGGATTTAGAAATCAGAGGGCAGATGTCAGAGGACAGAGGGATACGATTGCGGATTGCGGAATACGGATTGCGGATTTAGAAATCAGAGGACAAATGTCAGAGGACAGATGTCAGAGGGCAGAGGTCAGAGGACAGAGGTCAGAGGACAAATGTCAGAGGACAAATGTCAGAGGACAGAAGACAGAGGACAGAAGAAAGAGGTCAGAGGGTTACGATTGCGGATTGCGGATTGCGGAATGCGGATTTGGAAACCAGAAAACAGATGTCCCATCTTCGCTCTCTGAGCTTGGGGCTTCGCCCTTCGGGCTACGACCCCAAAAGTCACCGCGGCACGCAGATATCTGAGGGCAGAAACCAGATCGAGTATCCGATATCCAGGATCCAGTATCGAGCATCCAGTATCCAGTATCCAGCATCATGTATCCAGCATCCCGTATCCAGTATCCAATACCGAATACCCAATACCCAATACCGAATACCTAATATCCATTGCCCAACTAAAAATGCCTTCAAACCGTCCATGATGCGGACAGTTTGAAGGCATTATTTATCGATGTGCTATTGCCGTTACAGACGCAGTTATTTTTCTGACATTAGGCTGCGTTCATCATTGCGGCGACGTCTTCTTCGACATCGCCCGTGGGTTTGATGTCGAATTTTTCGACCAGCACCTTGGCCACGGTCGGCGACAGAAACGCCGGCAGCGTCGGACCCAGACGAATACCCTTGACGCCCAGGAAAAGCAGGGCCAGCAATACTGCGACCGCTTTTTGCTCGTACCAGCCAATATCAAAAGAGATCGGCAAGTCATTGATGTCATCCAGTTCAAATACTTCTTTCAGCTTCAATGCAATTACCGCCAGGGAGTAGGAATCGTTGCACTGGCCGGCATCGAGAACCCGCGGGATGCCGCCGATATCGCCCAGATCCAGTTTGTTGTAGCGGTACTTGGCGCAGCCGGCGGTTAATATTACCGCATCTTCGGGCAGCGCATTGGCCACGTCCGTGAAATAGCCCCTGGATTTTTGGCGCCCGTCACAACCGGCCATGACCACGAAGCGTTTGATGGCACCGGATTTGACGGCGTCGATGACCTTGTCGGCCAGAGCCAGCACCTGGTTGTGGGCAAAGCCGCCGACGATTTTGCCGGTTTCAATTTCCTCGGGTGGACTGCACTGTTTGGCTTGGGCGATAATTTCCGAAAAATCCTTGGAGCCACCCAGGGGCCGGTCGACGATAAATTTGGCGCCCGGGTAGCCTGCCATGCCGGTGGTGTAAAATCGATCCAGGTAGGTATTGTCCTTTTTCAAGGGGACAATGCAGTTGGTGGTCATTAAAATGGGCCCGTTGAATGATTCGAACTCTTTATTTTGGTGCCACCAGGACCCGCCGTAGTTGCCTACAAAATGATCGTATTTTTTAAAGGCCGGGTAATAGTTGGCCGGCAGCATTTCACCGTGGGTATAAACATCCACACCGCTGCCTTCGGTTTGTTTGAGAAGCTCCTCCATGTCTTTCAAATCATGTCCGCTGATCAATATTCCCGGACGGCTGCCGACTCCGATATTTACTTCGGTGATCTCCGGATTGCCGTAGGCGGTGGTATTGGCTTCATCCAGGGTGGCCATGGTGGTTACGGCAACTTCACCGGCTTTTAAGACAAGGCCGATCATTTCATCGACCTCGAGATCCTTGGTGGTCGAGGCCAGTGCTTCCATCAGAAACCGGTAGATTTCTTCTTTTTCAAAGCCCAACACGGCAGCATGGTCGGCATAGGCCGCCACACCTTTGGCGCCGAGGATTAGCAGTTCCCGCAGTGAGCGAACATCTTCATTCTCGGTGGCCAGCACGCCGACGGTTTTGGCTTTTTCCTGGAAATCCGCCGCATCTGCGGAGTACCAGGTGGCCGCATCCGGCAGCGATTCGCTGTATTCCTGGCCGTTCTTTTCTTTATAGGCTGCCAAAAATGCATCTTTCAGCGATTCTTTGCGTTTTAAAGATTCCAGAATCAAGGCCGTCAAACGGTCATTGTCAAAATTGCCGTTGGTGATGGTGGTAAATAAGGCTTTGATCAAAAACAATCCATTGTCGCCGGTCGATACACCGAGTTCGTTGGCTTTTTCACCATAAACGGATAGCCCCTTTAAAGCGAAAATCAACAGATCCTGCAAATTGGCGGTTTCCTCGGTTTTACCACAGACACCCTTAATCGTGCAGCCCGTATTTTTGGCTGCTTCCTGACATTGATAACAAAACATGTACGTCCTCCTTGGCTGGTTAGTTAAAATTTCCTATTTATTGGATTTATTGCCCACTGTAAATTCTTGGTAGTTTAAAGAAAGATAATAATGACTGAGGGGGCAAAGTCAATTTGACAATGCTTTATGCTCTGATTCGGACCGGATTTCTTTGATCTAAGTCAAATAGATCAAAATTTTTAAGGCATCGGGGTTTTTTTTGAATAACTAGGAAATTATATCCCGTGGTGTCGACGGATAAGGCCGAAAGTCAGCCGCTAAAAAAGGCTGCGGGCGGCGGGATCGGAATGATGGAATATCGCAGATCCGCCGGAGGAGGACTGATAAGTTGGAATGTTGGGTTTGGTGGAATGGGTTCTATTTTTATCGGGGTGGTATGGATCAGTTTATAAATTCGGATTCTTGACTTAATTAATTTAAGGCATGCTGCAATTTATAATCGATAGAGCGAAGCGATTCCACAAATCCGCAATCCGCAATCCGCAATCCGCAATCCGCAATCCAAAATCCAATATCCCAAATTTTCAATCGCAACGCCTTGAGGTAGAGCCTAAATGCATATGCAAATGCAGAGTCCGGATATATTCACCATCCCAGGCCTATCCCAGGACCACCAGGGCATCCACGGCCACCGGTTTGCCCTTGGAAATGATAACCGGATTGATGTCGATCTCCTTAATATTCTCGTTCTCTATTCCAATCCGCCCGACCGTGATCAGCATTTCAGCCAGGAGTTCACGATCCACGGCCTCCAGGCCCCTGACAGCGTCGAGAATTTTTCGGGACTTTATTTCCCGCATCATGTCCATGGCGTCAAATTTTTCCAGCGGCGCCACCCGAAAAACAGTGTCTTCCAAGATTTCGGTGAATATGCCCCCCAGTCCGAACATGACGCAGGGCCCGAATTGCGGGTCGCGGGTCAGCCCGATTACAAGTTCGCGCTGACCTTTGATCAACTGTTGAACCAGGACGGCACCCCGATCACTGTTCATGCGTTGCACGATCTCATTAAAGGCCGTTTTCGCTTCTTCCTCGTTTCTGACATCCACCCGGATCAATCCTTTTTCGGTCTTATGCGCAATGTCGGCCGAACAGGCCTTAAGCACCAGGGGGTACCCGATTTTTTCCGCCGCCGGGATTAACGCCTCGGGGGTATTTACCAGGCATTCACCGGTGACCGGCAGGCCATACGCTGCCAAAACCTGTTTGGATTCATATTCCGACAGCTGGCTGCGGCCTTCACTGAGCGCTTCATCTATTAATTTCAATTGCTCCTCCCCCAATTTAATTTTAGTGTGAATTCTTTACGTTTCATATAAAAATTATCTCATCACGAAAACACGAAAATATGAAAGCACGAAATCTGATGACTATAAAAACTAATATAATACAACCTGCCTTTTTGCAATCGCTAGCTACGATGATTGATGCCAAAATTTAAATCCATTCCTGCATGAAAAGGCCTAAATGTTCATATTTACAAGTATTAATAAGTATTTATGAAATGAAGCAAATATGATATAACCCGGACTGATCGTCATTATCGCGCAGCGCTGATCTTATTATTGGTGATGTAGAGTTTCAATCCTCAAAATGGACGAAGATTCAAAATGCCTGAAAATCAAATTTTGGACGAGCTGGTCTATGAGCCGATTTCCGGCTCGCTGCTGTACAAAGACGTGCGCTATCTCCTGATCCGGCCGGAGACGCTTGCGGGTTTTCAAAAAAACCTGGTTGAGCGCTGCGGCCAAGAAGGCAGTGCTGCTCTATTTGAGGGCGGCTATGCGGGCGGAAGCCTGTCTGCCAGAAAATACCAAAAGATCCACAATTTTTGCGATCAGGAAATTGTTAAATTCATGATGAATATGGGAAACCAGATCGGCTGGGGGAATTTTAGACTTGTCAGCTATGATGCGGCGCTAAATCATCTTTGCGTTGCGGTACACGATTCTCCTTTTGCCCAGGCATATGGCCCGTCTTCCCAGGGAGTCTGCCACCTTATCCGGGGGGTGCTGGCAGGTATGGCTGAAGTCCTGTTTGACCGTACATGCAACGCGGCTGAAGTGCAGTGCCGGGCAATGGGGGATGAGGCTTGTCGGTTTGAAATCGAGGCCGGGAAGGACAAAGCGGGAAGCGGGAAGCTTAAAGCTCAAAGCTCAAAGCTGAAAGGTGAAAGCTCAAAGCTCAAAGCTCGAAGCTTAAAGCTCAAAGCTCAAAGCTCAAAGCTGAAAGGTGAAAGCTCAAAGCTCAAAGCTCAAAGCTGAAAGCTCAAAGCTCAAAGCTGAAAGGTTGAAGGTTAAAGGTGAGAGGTCAAAGGTGAAAGGCTAAAGGTCAAAGGTGAGAGGTGAGAGGTGAAAGGTGAAAGGTCAAAGGTTGAAGGTTGAAGGTGGAAGGTGGAAGGTTGAAGGTCAAAGGGCGAAGCTCAAAGCTGAAAGCTTAAAGGCCAAAGGATGGTAGATATATCAAAAAAAGGGTGGGGTGGTTTATTTCGATATAGGAATATGCAATGCGCAGCTCGGGTCAATTGCTTAAAAATCCAACTCTCCTTTAAAATGATTAACATCCTTAATTTTAGTCAATTTAGTCATTTTCTTATTTTAGTCATTTCAATTACTCTGATTCAAGCTGCACAATGCGAAATTTCAACTATAGTGGATTAATTTAGACGGAACCTGGGTGGCAACATGATCAGATCAATGAACATTGCCTGGTGGGTAAAACGTTGGAGCGAACTGCATCCGCGCAAAACGGCCGTTATCTTCGAAGGAAACACGATCACCTATCTGCAATTGCATCAGAAAGTCAACCGGGCCTGCTGCTGGCTGCAGTCCCTGGGGATCGAAAAAGGCGACCGGGTAGCGGTTATGCTCAACAATTGCCCGGAATTTCTCGAGCTCTTCCTGGCCTGCTCCCGGATGGGTGCCCTGTTCGTACCAATCAACTACCGGCTGGCGGCGCCGGAGTTGGATTATACCCTCACCGATTCCCGGCCCCGGCTATTCGTATTCGGGGAAGAATTTTTCGCCACCGTCTCGAGCCTGGAATTAAACCACCGCCGCCCTTTGATGCTGCTGGCCGCAATTGCCGAAAACCCTATGGGCGGCGCCATCCTGGATTATCGCGGCGAAGCTGCCGCATTTGAAGGAAAACAGCCTTTTCTAACCGATTTAATGGCGTCCGCCGTGCCCGAAGAGGCCCATGTGATCATGTATACTTCCGGAACCACCGGTCAACCGAAAGGTGCCGTGCTTTCCCACCGCAAAACGTTTTTCAATTGCCTGAATGCAGATATTTTTTTCAAGCTCCATTTCGATGACATTATGCTGGTCGTATTGCCACTTTTTCATTCCGGCGGGCTGTTTATCCAAGCTTCGCCGGTAATCTACAAGGGCGCGACCCTGGTGCTTCATAAAAGCTTTGAACCCCACCGAACTTTTCGGGATATTCGGAAATACCAGGTAACGAAATTTCTGGGGGTTCCAACCGTGTACAAGTCGCTGGTCAAAGCTGAAACAGAGCACAAGAGCGCCCTGTCGACCTTGAAAGTCTGCGCCATCGGCGGCGAAAAATTAACGCCCGAACTCATGTCCCGGTTCAAAGAGGCCGGATTTTCCCTGCGCCAGATCATGGGCCAAACCGAGACTTCCATCCTCTTATGGGCTCACGAGCAAGACGTCCTGCGCAAACCGGGATCTGTGGGCAAGCCGGTATTTCACGCCGAAGTGCGGATTGTCGATCGCCAGGGTCGAGCCTGTGCTCCCGGTCAGGTGGGAGAGATCGTCGTGCGCGGATCCATCATGATGACGGAATACTGGCAGGATCCGGTCAAGACCGAAGACACAATCCGGGGCGGCTGGCTGCACACCGGGGATCTGGCCCGCATGGATGAGGACGGGTATTTCTACCTGATTGACCGGGCCAAGGATCTGTTTATTTCCGGGGGGGAGAATGTCTACCCGGCCGAGGTTGAAAGGGTCCTGCGCAATCATCCGGCGGTTGAGGATATCGCCGTCATCGGCATCCCGGATGAAACCTGGGGTGAGGTGGGCTGCGCTTTCGTGATGACCCGACCGGGCACGGACATTGAAGTCGAAGCGCTGATCGGGTTTTGCGAGGGACGGCTGGCGCGCTATAAATGGCCCAAGCAGGTTATATTTGCCGCTGATTTTCCCCGAACCGCCCTGGGCAAAGTGCGCAAAACAGCCCTCCGGGAGCAGCATTTAGGCGAGGGGCAGAACTAACCCTAAAATTGCAAAAATTTTTAATACCTGGCCTGGCAGATATGCTTGAGGCCGTTGCTACTAGCGAGCAGATGCTCGATGCTGGATATTTGATGCTGGGTGCTGGATGCTGGACGACTAAAAATACCCTAGCGGTGAATCCGACAACATCCAGGATCAGTCAATTCCGGCAATGGCTTCCACTGCAGCGTCTATGTTTGAGTTCAAAATCTTCAGCAACTTCAATCGAGTCCGGGCGGGTCCTCGCTGCTTGGCCCGGATGAATATATGTTTTTCCTACCGAGCACGTATCCCTTCATAAAACTCGCGAAGCCATGGGCCAGGAACTCCTCTAATTTCCAGCAATCATTGGTGAGGATATCCCGATGATGCTCGGCGATAACATAAACCCAGGCTTTGGTCTCGCTGCCGTCCGCACAGACAACATCCAGCAGTCGCCTGGTGTAAATGCTTCCCTCGAACAAATCCAGCACTTTCAAATCTTTTTCGCTGACATTCTCATACAAAACGCCCTTGGTTGTGCTGCCTGCCGCGCGAATGAGGCCCGGATATTCAGTGTTTCTCACTCTATACCCGGCATACCCGTCTATGGTCGCCGATTTCCCCGTATAGGTTCGTCCGGTGACCGTCTGGATAACTTCCGGGACTTGGAGCGTCCCGTAACAAAATAATCGGTTCATAGTTGAGTTAAATAGTTGATAAGTTGGAGAGTTGATTGGTTAAAAAAGCCGCAATCCGCAATCGAAACCCTTATGTCTTCTGACTTCCGATCTCTTTCCTCTGCTTGCCGCGGCGTAGCTCGGAGAGCGAAGACGGGTCCTTTGTCATCTGACATCCATCTTCTGTCAATTGCATCTATTTCGGGTTTCTATTCATTTAAATCCGCATTCCGCAATCGAAGCCCTCCGCACTCAGCTATCAGTCTTCCGACTTCCGCATTCCGCCTTCCGACTTCGAAAGTCTGTCCTCTGTCCTCTGACTTCTGTCCTCTGCTCAGAACCTTAGCGACATGCAAGTCAAACCACCGTCCATTTTACGTACCTCGCTGACCTCCAGTTCAATCATGGCCAAGCCCAGCTTTTCAAGTCGACTGCGGGTCGCGGGATAGCCGGCAGGCATCAGCAGGTGCGCATTGACCAGCAAGGTATTGGCGGCATAGGCTTCCGCCTTGTCCAGTGCTATCAGCTTGTATCCTTCAAGCTGCGGGCTGGCGCTGAAATCCGGCGTGACGAGCAGCGTATTCCGGCCGACATAATTGACACTGGATTTAAAGTGCAGGCCGGCTCCGACGGATACCGTGGTCCAGGTATAGCCATAGTCCTGTAGTAACCGGCCGAGTTGCTCGGCGCCCGCCCGGTTTGTGCGTTCCGAGATGCCGATAAAAAAATGACTTCCGACTTGAAGCACGTCACCGCCGTCCACCGTTCCCGGCGGTTGTATGCGTTCGATTTTTCTGAATTCGGCCAGGACCGGGACAATTGATTCTTCTTCGCCCCGGCGGGCGTCAGCTCCCGGAATTGTGATGACGGCGACCTCCGCGGTAACCACGGCGGTATCTTCGACAAAGTGCGCGTCCGGATAGTCCGGCTGCGGGTCGAGAACGATGACTTCAAGCCCCGCCGCCGATAGCGCCGCGAGGTATGCATCATGCTGTTCAAGCATCAAGCCATAATCGGCCGGCTGCGAACTGACGTTGGTGGTCAGGCCGCCGGCAAAATCCTCACATGGTTTTCTGGTGATTGCGTGGGTGAACATCAGTGGGTAGTTCCTTCCTTACATGAAGTGCAATAACATTTAATCCGGATAGATCCGTTATTCAGCTATATCAAAATGTCGCCGTAATAGAAAGAGCGCCTCGCCGGATTTTTATCTTACGCAATTTCCGGGGCTCGACTGCGATTGGATGCTGGATGCTGGATGCTCGATGCTGGATACTGGATGCTGGAAAGAATTGGTGTAAGGTGTAAGGTATATGGTGTACGGTTTTCGGTATTCGGCGTTCGGCATTCGGTACACAGTGATGGAATTCTGCCATCTGATCTTTGCCCTCTGTCTTCTGACACCTTTCCTCTGTCCTCTAACATCTGGATGCATGATACTTGATGCCGGATGCCGGATGCCAGCTGCCGGGGAATCACGCATTTCTGAGATATATCTTAAAGTTATCAGCATTCCGTTTTGCAGCCTCTAATAACGAATAACGAATAACAAATAACCAATAACCACGCCTTTCCTCTGACATCTTTCCTCTGTCCTCTAACATCTGGATACATGATACTTGATGCCGGATGCCGGTCCAATGGTGACGGATGATGATTGTTGGACGTTAGATACGAGCGCTGACTTCGGCCGCAAGGGCCGGTCTGATCAAAGATAAGAAACTAATGAACGTTGAACATCGAACGTCCAACATCGAACATCGAATAATGCATTCTGCCTGTCGTGAGTCTTTTGTTGAACGGTCTCTTTAAAACGATTGAGCGACGTGTCGGGTCGTAGCCGAAGGCGAAGGCTGAAGCGATTCCACCATTCGTCAATCGACATTCGACATTCGTCATTCATTGAAGTCACAAAAGACACCCCCAGAAGCAAAAAAAGGTACGCTGCTTGAAAGCGGGCAGGGGGCATGACCGGAGACGGTTTGAAGGGGGGCGACAATTACGGTGCCTTGCACAGGGTACCCTGACTGACTATCCCTGGGCAACTTTGGCGAGACGCTGCATCCTTTTAGGCCAGGTGCGGATGATCTGCATGATTTCCCGGACATAGGCACATTCGCATTTTCTGTCGCAGGGCTCCAACTGTTCGAAATCTTTACAAAGACCATGACAGATTTCTGTGCCGGTCAATCTCTGGGCGAACACCGGACCGTCATACAGGTCCCTGAATCGATTGGCTGGAATTGCAATGGTAGACTCGCACTCCAAATGGTTGAAAAGGAAGAACCCTAATTCCAGATAGCTGAAATTTGCCTGATAACCGATCAACTCGACGCAAGCGTCCTCCAAAAAATTCTCCCGCGTAAACCAGGGGTATTTGCAGGCAGTACATGCTTTAAATGTTTTCATGGCTCCACCAACCTTTAGATCGGATAGCGTGTTGTGAGTTATTGAATGGTGATCTCTGTAGTGGACTGGCATTAAAATATCTAACAGCGTGATTCATTTGCAAAAATTGTACCTGTTACGTGATTTCGTTGTGCTGCCATAATGTGGCATGTGCCGTAAAGCCCATAACCACAGGGGTTCAGAGCCAACAATCCACACTAGACAATTCTGTCGGCCCGCCGCAATTTGGTCGTAGGATATTTGTCAGGGCAAGGTCGTTCGTCAAAAAAATGGCGCACGGTCAAGGGCTGGGTGAGGTTTATCTTGTTGCAGAAAACCTGGTCCTCCCTCCGGGCTGTAGGCCTTACGGGCCGGAAGCTGGAGTGAAATCAAAACCGGGCGCTCCGGGTGCGGATTTTTCATTGTTCGATTCGCTCAAATTCCAGTCGATATGATCGGTCCACACTGGTCAACACCAGCTTAGAATCTTTCAGATACATCCGGCTTGTTTTTACCAGAGTCTGGGAGAAATCCGTCTCCTGCCGCATCAGTTCCGGCGGTCCGGCCATGCGGGTCATAATGAAGGCTTTGCTCCAGACGATTTCCCCGTCAGCCTGCAGTTTTAGGTTGCCGGAATAGCGGTTTAAGGTCGCTTTACCGGTGACTCTGCCATCCGGCTCACACGCAAAAGTCGTCTGCGAGTCTTTTACCAGTGCGATGGCTGCCCGGTCTTTTATCATTTGCGTCAGATTCCACTCGAGACCGACAATGGAATTGAGATTTTGCGGGGTGATCAGTTGGCCGTCTGTCATTCTACCGTCGCTGCCCTGGTTTGCGGCACAGGCCAAAACAACTAACGGGACGACTAAAAACGTAAGATATGGGCTTTGTCTCTTCATACTGATATACCTTCTACCTTCTCAAATCTGCCCCAGCAAATATTTTTTTCTCTTCGGCTCGGGGAATCTTTCAATGGCATAGCGCAGCATCGTACGCGGCATGTTCTGGTAATGTTGTTTCAAAAAAGCTTCTTCGCGCGGCAGGTCGCGTTTGCCGATTTCGCGCAGCATCCATCCCACGGCTTTGTGGATCAGATCCTCTTCGTCGGCCAGAAGCATATCGGATATTTTCAGCGCTTCCGAGTATTTGTTGTTTTTTATATAGTGAAAGGTCGACATGATGGCAATGCGCCGTTCCCACAGAAGACCGGAACGGGCCAGTTTATAAAGCGGTGCCTTGCTCGCATTCATTAGATATGGGCCGACAATGTGATGGGCGGACGCATCCACCAGATCCCAATTGTTGACGAAGCGGGTGCTCTTCAAGTACAGGTTGTAAATGCTTTTTTTCTTCTTTTGATCGCCTTTGGAAAATTGATTGACCATGACCAACAGAGCCATCAGTCGCAGTTCATGATATTTTGAACCCAAAATTGCTTTGACTTCTTTGTAAGGCAAATCCGTATATTCTTTGGCCAGTTTTCTCAAGACGGGCACTCTGATCCCGAGAAAGACATCGCCTTCACCATATTCGCCCGGACCGGTCTTAAAAAACCGCCGGCTGTGGGCAGCTTTCTCAGGGTCGCCAAGTGCTTTAATCCGATTTGTGATCTCTTGCTCATTCATTTCCATTTATCGTCCATCCTAAAATCCACAGTCCACAATCCGCAATCCGCAATCCGAAATCCGCAATCATGTTCATCCATCGGTCATGGTGCTGATAAATGCATTGGCTTCTTTTATGGATGCATTCATGTCCTTGATCAGGGAGTTTACTTCGGATTCGACTGAAATCAGCTCGGTCTGCAGCGAGGCGATGGCTCTGGCATTGAGGTTGTGCTTTAAAAACAGGACCTGATCGGAAAAAGCCGTCAGGACCGGGTCCATTTTGCTTTCTGCACGTTTCATGGCACCAATCAATTGGCTGTATTGTCGTCGGGTCTGCTTCAGTTTTCGAGAGCTGCTGCGCCGCAAGCTGTCACTGGAGTATTGCTTCAGTTCGCTTTCCCATTCTTCAAACAGGTCGGAAGCGACATCTTCGACGGAATCTATGCGGCTGCGCACTGTCTCGGCCCGGTCGGAACTTCGATCATAGGCTGCTTTGAGTTGATCATATTTATCTTCAAGATCACCACCGTCGAACTGCAATACACTGCTGAATTGCTCAAGGGCCGATTCAAATTGTTCTTTGGCATCTTCCTGGGCATCCCGGGCGGATTCCACTCGGTCTACCATCAAGTCCCGCTTGTGGTATCCCAGTTTCTCCATTGTGCCATAATAGGCGGTTTCACATCCCGCCCCCCAAAAGGCCCACGATAAAATCAAAGTTAAACTCAACCGATAATGCCGACTTTTTTTCAGCATGAAGTGTCTCCTTCCCTAAACAACCAGAGCCGCCATGTCCCTGCCGAATAGTCCAATTCGATCTGACCGTTTCAACTTGATATTTAAGTCCCAGTCAAATGGGGTCGCATGGACTTGGGAGTAGCCGATCCAGCTAGCCATGCCGGAGCGGGCAGCCAACAGCTTGGCATTGTAGAAAACCGAATAGATATCAGTCACCGGAATACCCAATCGGTTTAACAAATTATCCAATGTCTCATCCACTTCGGGGGGCAGGTGAATGATGCCTTCCGGATTGTCTTTGGCGTAACGGCGGAGTTTGCCGTATAGGCGGATTTCTACCATAGGTTTGCCTCTTGTTCCGGATTCTGAGAAATAGATGGAGTATAATTAGGTTAACACTACTTGCCTTAGTTTAAGAATTGAAATTACAAATCTCAAAGTACAAATAACAAATAAATAACAATAAACAAATTCCAAAATTGAATTAGTCGGCTTTTGACTGATACCGGTTTGCATAGGGGACGAGTCAGGTCCTTTGGCCCACAATGAATCTTTTCTGAGCTGAGAGTCAAGAGCTCGCGGCTAAGGGCTCTTAGCAAGTCCAATGTTTGGAACATTGGAAATTGGAACTTGGAATTTGTTTGCAATTTGGTGCTTGTTATTTGTTATTTAGTGCCCACCAATTTATATCTAACATGCAAACAATCTTTGGATTACGGTTTTACTCTCTTGGAATTGCCACCCTCACGGTTTTGCCGCCGTATTTATGAACCGAATCGTGGGCGCGCACGGTAACTTCCCTGACGGTATCGGGTATCTTCACACCGGAAAGGCTGCGGGTGAACGGCTGCTCATCAACATGGGGATGGTAAAGGGTGCGGGTCCCGAGTACAGCACCGTCTGGTGCCACCACATCCCACTTGTCGGCATAGTGCTCCCAACCCTCGTCGGCATGGCGCACGGTGACATCGAAGCGAAAGGTATTTGGACCCGTCGCCGAAATGTTTGCCCGCTCGACGTCTGCCTCACCGGCTTGGGCTGCAGCCGCGGCCAGCAGGCAAATTGAAAACCATAAAATTGATTTCATCGCTGACCTCCTCGAACGCGGCTCTCACTTTGCCGGTAGAGATTTGGCGAAAGTTTTGGCCTGGTTCAGCCAAGCCTTTAACTCCGGGTCACTATCGTACCCATCGCTGGCGATCATGACCCACCCTTTCATGGGTTTGCCGGTGATGTCAAAGGGCCGGGCGCAGGGCCGTTTTAACGCCTCGCGCGCCGGTTCTTCACCGAGGCGCAGGATTAAATAGTCCTTGTGAACACCACAGAACATATTGCCGTTTAACAGATGACAGACGCCGCCGAACATTTTTTTGCTGCCGGTGCCTTTCCAGCGGGTGACAATCTTTTTTATCCGATGATCGAGTTCTTCATTGTAAGCCATAAAAACCCCTTGTGGTTCGGAGGTTCAGAGGTTCAGAGGTTCAACGTTCAAGGTTCAAGGTTCAAGGTTCAAAAGAACACATCCAGCACCCGGCCATCCGAAACCTGGCAAATTCCCATCCCGCCGCTGGAATAACCGATGATGATATCGGTTATATGAAAGCGGCACTCCATGGTGCTGCCCCGATTGCCGGCCAGGGTCGCCTTGGCATTGCCGGAAAAGGTCTGCAAGGCATCATACCTGGCGGATTTGTCAGCGCTGTTGGCAGAGCCGGCCGCCATTACTTCCTGGGCTCGATCGAATCTTCGGGATTTGCCCTGGAAGCGCTCACCGCTGGGCAGAACGGTTATTAATTCGGCGGAAGCAATCCTCGAGTCGGTATAGATAATCTCTACTCTTTTGGCATCGCGCCGGATAACCGCGTCCATTTGACCTGTGCACCCTATGGCCAAACTCAAGAGCAGCGCCAGGCTTACTAAAATCTTCAAGTTTTTCATTCACTATCCCTTTGGATTTTCTATGATCGGATGATTCGTAGCCGAAAATCGGACTATTTCTTCTTTTTTTCTCGGGTTTTCGCTTTTACAGCAATCCCCACGACATTCGGTACCGGGCGTGATATCAGTTTTTCCATATCTTCCTGGATTTCAATTTCATAATTGCCGACAAATTCCTGCTCATGATTCCCGGTATTGATATACAGCTGAGCCTGGGGACCGCCTTCGGCATACATCGCTCTTGAAATGTCGAGCGGCAGTTGTTTGAGGATGTCGATTACATCATGGGTGCTGTAGGGCGAACCGACATGTATAAACAGTACGCGATCTTTTTTGTCGATCCCAATGGCCGCGGTACTCCATTTTTGCGGCTGCTGGGTCCAGACATTTCTTCCGGTACAAGATATCATTCGGATGCTTTGCACCATCGTACTATATTTCTTGCGCCAGACTTTGAAATCTTCACATTGGCGATCGATGATTTTCACCCGGGGCACATCGGCTGTTTTCCGGTCGAATACCAGGATCGTCATGTCTTTGGAAAGCCTTGGATTATTTATGTGGGCTTTGGTTCGCATCAATGAGACGCTGCTTCTGTAGTCCGCCTGATACATGCTGGCATTGATGGCAGCGACCAGCCCGTGCTGTTGGCTCCATTGCTTGGCCGTCAGCGGCCGACCGTCTTCGAACGCGGAGGCATTGAGCAATTTAAGCTGGTAGTGCCGGGGATCGATCCGCAGAACCCGTACTTTTGAATCGCCGATTTCGGAAGGGCGGGGGGCCTTAAATACACCCAGCGCCAGTCCCGGGGCCAGTTTTTGCCATGCGGAACCTTTCATGGCAGTGTTTTTACCGGGCGGCTGATCGGCCCCGGCAGCCATCGGATGCAGGCCCATGATCAGGGTCAAAATCAATATCCCAACGGCCAGTTTCATTATATTTGATCCAAATCCACCAGACCACCCGAATCCAGGCCATAATAACTTTCGAGCATATTGATCTGCCCGGCTGTCGGCAGCCTGACACCCCTTTCCATCTCACTCAACCTGGACTGGGGAATACCGGCCTGTTGGCAAACTTCTTTTACGGTCAGGTTCCGTTCGGTTCGCAGGCTTTTAATTTTTTCTCCGAATTCACTCATTGGCAACGCTCCTTTCCGCCGCAATTGGTTAGATATATGTATCTTATAAAACAATTCGGGTTTACTTGTAAAGATTATACCGGTACCTGGCCGGAATTTTAACATCATAAATCAGGCAATCCATGTGCCAATGCCTTGATTCGATAGTGAAACATAAGATACATAAAACCCTTGCCAGGCGAAAATTGCTGGGCTAAACTCCTACCAATTGAGAATTATTCGTTATTAGTTATTGGTTTAAAGGAATCCAATCGATTTATATAGGTCTCTGATGATAAACACCTGAAAATTGGAAAAGAAAGGAACAATAAATGTCCGATGATCATAATATGAAGAATCCCGATGACCAGCCCATACCAGAAGACGAGCTCAATGCCAGACTCGGGGTGCTGACCCGGCGAGAAGTCGAAGCCCGCATTCTAATCCCGGTGATCAATGCCCTGGGCGATGCCTTTGGGCGGGATGAGGTGCTGGCTGTGGTACGGGACGCCATTATCAAAATTGCTCGGGAGCAGGGTGCAGTCCTCAGCCAACAAATGGGAGGCAATTCGTTGAAGCATTTTGTCGATTCGCTGGCCTACTGGACCAAAGACAATGCTCTGGAAATCGATGTAATCGAAGAATCCGATGAGGCGCTGTCTTTCAACGTCACCCGCTGCCGCTATGCCGAACTCTATGAAAGTCTGGGAATTCGTGAAATTGGAACGACCTTTTCCTGTACGCGCGATTTTGCACTGATCGAGGGCTTCAATCCGGATATCTCCCTGGAGCGTACCCAGACCATTATGGAGGGCGCTGATTTTTGCGATTTTCGTTACCGCCGCAAAAAAAAATAGCTTAAATCTGAAAGGATAAAGCTCAAAGCTCAAAGGTGAAAGGTTAAAGGTGGAAGGTGGAAGGTGGAAGGTGAAAGCTGAAAGCTCAAAGTTCAAAGGTGAAAGGTTAAAGGTTAAAGGTTAAAGGTGGAAGGTGGAAGGTGAAAGCTGAAAGCTCAAAGCTCAAAGTTGAAAGGTTAAAGGTGGAAGGTGGAAGGTGAAAGCTGAAAGCTCAAAGGTGAAAGCTCAAAGGTGAAAGGATAAAGCTGAAAGTTTGAAGGTGAAAGGTCAGAGTTGAAGGGCTTTTACTGAAGGATATCGACGAGATTTTTGCTGTTCTCCCGCAAGAAAAAAATGTGCTATAACAGCAGCAGATGATGCCTGATTAAGTTAATACCACGTTTGCGGATCATTAAGATATGGACTCTAATCTTCGACCCCGTCCCAAATTGACCGGCCTCTATATGCGAAATTTGGCGGCCAATTTAATCGGCAACCTCATCATCGCACTGCTGAATATATTTACGCCCCTCGATTTTTTAAAAGACTGGATGGATTTTCTGGCAAGGGGCGGCTGGGCATTGATTCCTCTTTTCATTTCCATCGTCGCCATGATCGTCACCATTTTGCAGTTTTACATCCAGCGGCCAATAGCCAGGTACTTGTCCGACCCAACCCATGTTGAGAACGCCCACGGATCATTAGCGCTGCAAGCCCGCCGGCGACTGTTGAATCTGCCTGTCCTTCTGTGTCTGACCAATTTGCTGGTGTGGCTATTTCTGAATGTCATTTTTACTCCGGTGATGTATGTCATTTTAGATATGACCCTGAGCAGTTTTTTTTATAATTTTTTCAGGGTCCTCATGATCGGGGTCATCGCCTCATTTATTTCCTTTTTCCTGATCGATGATTTCGTCCGAGAAAATTTGGTGCCGCATGTTTTTCCGGCAGGGCAATTGTCGGCTATACCCGGTGCGGTGCGCATATCCATACTGCGACGAATCCGGGTTCTGTTCGGCGTCGGAACCAACGCTCCCATGATTTTGCTCTGCGTAACCATTGCCTTTGCCGTTTGGGACCTGGATGAAACGCTTATTTCTACGGCCCAGTTCAGCCGCAGCATTCTGACCTTTTCAGGGCTGGTTTTTATTGTGTTTATCATCATGTCACTCAGTTTGAATATTCTGGTGGGAAAGTCAATTCTGCAGCCCGTCAAAGATATGATCCGCGTCGCCCGCAAAGTACGCAGCGGGCATTTTCATCAAAAGGTCCGGATTGTTTCCAACGATGAACTCGGGATTATGGGCGATGGCATGAATGCCATGACGGACGGCCTGATTGAGCGGGAGCGGCTGCATCGCGGACTATTCCTGGCCCAGGAAATTCAGCAAGCCCTTCTGCCGCGCAAGTGTCCGGATTTGGAGGATCTGGATATTGCCGCGCGAAGCCTTTACTGTGATGAAACCGGCGGCGATTATTTCGATTTCATCAGAAATGACAACCGCCAGCTCGATGCTGTCATCGGCGATGTTTCCGGCCACGGTATTTCATCCGCGATTCTGATGGCGTCGGTTCGCGCTTTCCTCCGGCAACGGGCCCACCTGCCCGGGAATCTGAGTCAATTGCTGTCTGATGTCAATCGCCAGCTGGTGACCGACGTCGAGGATAGCGGCAATTTCATGACCCTGTTTTATCTGAGAATCGATCCGGCCAAGCGCTGCATGCACTGGGTGCGGGCCGGGCATGATCCGGCGATTTTTTATGACCCGGACACCAACTGCTTCAAAGAAATGCATGGCAAGGGGCCGGCGCTGGGGATTTCCGGGCAGGCAATATTTGAAGAAAATGAAAAAACCGAACTCGTTTCGGGTCAAATCATTGTTCTGGCCACCGATGGCGTCTGGGAAGCTCGCAACCGGGCGGGCGACATGTTCGGCAAAGCGCATCTATATGATATCGTCCGAAAAAATAAACATGCCATGGCAGAGGAAATCATCGGCAAGTGCTTTCAATCGCTGGAAGCATTTCAAACCGACGCTCTTCGCGAGGATGATATTACCATGGTGGTGATAAAAATAGCATAAGTTGACGATGAGCAAGCAAAACCACCATAACAGACTGCTCCTCAAACTCTACCTGGTCAACGGCGGGGCCAACCTGACCGGAGCGCTGATCATCGGTGCTCTGTATCTGTTGACGCCGACCGAATTTTTCAAGCTGTGGCGCAACTATTTTTTCAATGAAGGCTGGGTTTACGCAGTGTTGATGTATTCCACTGTCATCGTCATCGGCACCGGACTGCAGTACCTTGCGCAAAGACCGCTGAAATTGTATTTTAGTCAGCAATACTCAAAAGATCCATACCGCTCGAAGCTGTTTCGACGGGCGCGCCGCCGCCTGCTTAATCTGCCCCCCCTGATTTCTCTGTTGAATATTTCCATGTGGACAGGTTTAAGTCTGCTGGACACCGTCGGGATGATTTTAGCAAAACTCATTCCGTCTATAAATGTATTGCCCCTTTACAGCCATTCATGGCATACGATTTATTTCACATTGTTCAGAGGACTCGTCATCGGCTGCCTGGCAGCGGGTCTGGCGCTATTGCTGGTCGAGGCTTACTCACGGAAACATTTGGTTCCGGTCTTTTTTCCGCAAGGCCGCCTGGCATCCCACAAAAAAGTTTGGAAAATATCAATTCGCCGCCGGATTCAATTCCTTTATCTGGCCGGTACGGTTGTCCCCATGCTGATTTTCGTGGGCACGCTGTTTTACGTCGAAGCCGAGGCCAGGGGCCACACCGTACCGGTGAGGGTCTTCGGCCAAGACTTGCTGATTTATACGATCAGTTTGTATATCACCTTTGTTTTGCTTTCGCTTTGGCTGAACTTCCTTGTCGGCGGATCCATTCTGGAGCCCATCCGGGATATGATCGGCAGCATCCGGAAAGTGGAGACCGGGGATTACACGCACCGCGCCCGTGTCGTATCCAACGATGAACTGGGTGTCCTCGGCGACAATCTTAATTCAATGACGGCCGGCTTGGTGGAAGGGGAAGCGTTGCGGCACTCATACAACCTCGCTCGGGAAGTTCAACTGGCTCTTTTACCTGGATCACCACCGGTCATCAAGGGGCTGGACATTGCAGCCAAAAATGTTTATCGCGAGGAGACCGGCGGCGACTATTTTGATTTTCTTATTGCTCCCCAGGCTGACGGTGGTCAACTCAACGTCATCATGGGTGATGCCTGCGGACTCGGCATTTCATCCGCATTGCTGATGGCCACCTGCCGCGCCCACTTGCGACAGCGCACGGCCGTACCAGGTACATTGACTGACATCGTATCGGATGTCAACCGCCAGTTGGTTTGTGATGTTGAGGAATCCTGCCAGTTCATGGCACTCTTTTACCTTACGATCGACATGCAGAAGCGCAGGTTGGCCTGGGTGCGGGCCGGCCACAATCCGGCTATCTTCTGCGATACATCAAGCGGGATGACGGAACAGCTGCGCGGTTCCGGGATCGCTCTCGGTATCGATGAAAACTGGCGCTACCGGCAGTATTACAAAGAGGGACTGGCCGCCGGCCAATTCATCGTATTGGGCACCGACGGGCTGTGGGAGTCTTTGAACCGTAAGGGGGAGATGTTTGGCAGAAGCCCGGTGATCAAGATATTGCATCGATATCCCGACTTCGATGCCAACGGTATCCTGACGGCCTGCTTATTCGCGCTCGAAAGGTTCAGAGACGGCATGCCCATTGAAGATGATGTCTCGATGGTGGTGATTAAAGTGACCCGTTGAGGACGTTTGGGCCTGCGATCTGATTGATGCCTCGATCTATTTCATTTTTTAAAAAACAGAGCGACACGCGGCGCAAGCGCCTGCGCTGCGCGAGCGATTCCACACTTCATCATTCGATATTTCTTGTTCGATATTCTGCGGTTCGCTTTTAAACATCTGTGGCTATGCTTTCCGGTTCATCCGGATTGAAATAAAGGGGGAAAGTGATATGGCACCAGCAGAGTTCATGAAAGCAGCTGTCCTCACGGGACATGGGGGATTTGAAAAATTGGTGGTTCGAGAAGACTTTCCGGTTCCAAAGCCGGATTCCAATGAGGTCTTAATCGAGGTCGGCGCCTGCGGCATAAACAATACGGATATCAATACCCGGATCGGCTGGTATTCAAAATCGGTCAGCAACGGGACGACTTCAACAGACGGAGCCGGCGGCATCGATGATGCATCGGAGGCTGATGCCACCTGGGGCGGGAAAACGGTCGTTTTCCCCCGCATTCAGGGGGCGGATGTCACGGGCCGGATAGTGGCCGTTGGGCCCGGCGTTTCTGCCGCGCGGGTCGGTGAACGCGTTATCGTTGACCCGTGGATCAGAGACCGAACCAATCCGCAAAACCGGAACCTCGCCGGATTCCTTGGTAGTGAGCGGGATGGCGGTTTTGCCCAGTATACGAACGTGCCTGCTGAAAATGCCTTTGTGCTAGATTCCAATTTGTCAGATGCCGAACTGGCAACTTTTCCCTGTGCTTATTCCACGGCCGAACACATGCTGGATCGCATCGATCTGCGGGAGGGGGAGACAATCTTGATACCGGGAGCTTCGGGTGGTGTCGGCTCTGCCCTGGTACAGTTGGCACATCGGAGAAAAGCCAGAGTGCTGGCCATCACCAGCAAGTCAAAATTGGATTTCATCAAGCAATTGGGAGCCCGTGAAGTATTTGAGCGACGTCAAATCGATCTTGAGCTAAAAATTCGTGAGGCCGTACCGGGCAAAGAAGTGAATGCCGTCGCCGACATCGTCGGTGGCACCAATTTCACGATGTATCTCGATCTGCTGGCCCGGGGCGGCCGTTATGTTACGGCAGGCGCCATTGCCGGCCCGATGGTTGAATTGGATTTGCGAACCCTGTATTTAAAGGATCTCACCCTGCACGGCGCCACTGTGATGCCCGTCGGGATTTTTAAAAGGCTGGTGGGCTACATTGAAAAGACCGAAATTCGACCGCTGTTGGCGAAGCAATATCCCATATCCCGCATAAAAGAAGCACAGGCGGCGTTTCTCGACAAAAAGCACGTCGGCAATTTTATTATTTTGCCCTGGGCGTGATTTTGTAATCAATTATTGCCGGCATCGAGGCTTTATATCCTAAACGATTATATCGGGGAAAATATAATTTTCGATATTTGAAATTGACCGCCACGGGATATATGGAATTTTGGCATATATAAGGCTATTTTATAGGTAGATGATACATTCAATTTTGATAAATTTTCCATACTCAATGTATCGCAGATTGGCAGTGATAAGGCTCACCGCGACGTCTTTTGGCAAGAATCTAATTGAATTATGTTGCATAATTCCATCGGTACTGCTAGGAAGGATATTGCTCAAGTATTATGCAAGTATCTGTAAGTTCTAAAACTTTGTGCCTACAAGTACATTACTTCAGTTATTAAATTCTATTTTCAAAGATAACTTTGTGACTGATGATACTATGATTGTTGGTTTTCAATTTACTGGAATTTTTGAGAGATTATTGCTTTTCTTTGGGGCAGAATGCTATCTGTAATATAGGTTAACCAGTGGTCTATTACAAACGTCTTTCTTATAAAATTTGGTATATCACATAAATTATGAAAAATCATTTGCTCACTGAAGAGATTAAAAGTCTTGCTGAATCATTGGGAATTGATGCTATAGGGTTTACAATGGCATCTGAATTTACTGATTATTTAATGGGCCACCATCGTAGACGAGATCCGTGCCTAACATTGCCAAGCGCAAAATCCATCATTGTAGCTGGTATCTATATTGGCGGTGTAATCATGCCTGAATGGAATAACCAATGGTACGGCAGGACAAGCAGGCTTTATCTTTCGGAATTTTTTCTTGATGTGGTGAAACCACTTGAGCCAATCTCAGATTTTTTAAAGTCTAAAGGGTACCAAGCCTTAATTTGTGATGGTTCTATAGAGGGTGGTTCCATTATTCCTTTGAAACTTGCTGCAATTAGGGCTGGTATAGGATGGCAGGGCAAACATTCCTTGCTTATATCCAAAATGTTTGGAACATTTTTAGCTCTTGGAGGAATTATTACCGATGCTGATTTAGAACACAATACCAGTGAAGAACCCAACAGATGCAAAAAATGTAATGAATGTCAATCAGCATCCCCAATGGGGGCTCTTGATCAGCCCTATGTGTTGAACATGGAGCAGTGTATGTCTTATCAATTACAGGTTGACGAACTGTCCGATGAAACTCAAACTGCAATGGAGAATAGAGTGGGTGATTGCGAGATATGCCAAGAAGCATGCCCTTGGAACCGGAAACATCTAAAATCACCATTAGTGACAAAGATGACTGATCATTTTCAAAATAAAATTGAAGCATGGGGAGAATCTTTCTATTTACCGGCGCTAAGCAAATTATCAAGAAAAGAATATGATGAAATGTTCGGCCGACTTAACACTGGTATTTCTTTTGATTTATTTCACCGGAATGTTTCAATAGCATTGAAGAAAGCAGAAAATACCGTATTAAAGACAAATAAATAGGACATATCCAAAGACATGGAATTAGAACTAAGTTTAGAAGACAATATTGAAACTGACGAGGTGGTCGATCTCTATCGAGCCAATGGCTGGTCTTCAGCAGAAAAGCCTGAAAAACTAATTCCTGCGTTAAATAATTCTGATTCATTGGTTACTGCAAGGATTTCAGGAAGGTTTATTGGAATTGGAAATGCTATTTCTGATGGATTCCTAGTCGTGTATTATCCTCATATGCTTGTTCATCCCAATTATCATGGACAAGGAGTTGGAAAAGCGATGATGGAATGTTTACAGAAGCGATATGAATCATTTCACCAGCAAATGCTTGTAGCAGATGGTAAAGCAATAGAATTTTATGAATCTCTTGGGTTTAAACGTGCAGGAAAAACAGAACCTATGTGGGTTTATGACGGTGATGATCATTGATTAAGAGGTCATTTGGCGGCAGGAGGGTATTTTTCAAAATGAGTAATCATACGGCGACCCCTTTGTCTATCTTTGAACTCTATGGCCTTTGCCCAAAATGGTGGTGCTTTCTTTTGTATATTGTTGACCCAAATCAGAAAGATAGACAGTTCAGTATAATTATCTCATGAAGTCGCTTAGGTGATAATTATTCAACCATATCATTACAAAGAATAAGAGCCTCCTCACGATATACTAGAGAGCAGATGAAACCCAATTTGTGTGAAAACGCCAACATATCGAAACTAACAGATACCGTTGAACATATTAGATGTATAATTAATATCCGTACCGAATCGTGCGACATAATCCGAAGACCACGGCTATTATTCTTCGGCAGATAACCTCAAAAATAAGCGAAGGATCTGATTTTTACTCCGAGGAGTTTACTTCCCCGGAATTATTTTACCAAATGCCGGATGGATAGATCAGGCGCGGTCCAGCTTTGCCAGGGCCTGATCAAGATCGGCGATCAAATCCGATGCATCTTCGATACCCACCGAATAGCGCACCAGTCCCTCGGGGATGCCCATGGCGGCCCTTTCCTCCCGGGTGCACTCCACGTGACTGGTGGTGGCCGGCGGTCCCGCGATGGTTTCCACCGCGCCCAGATTGGCGGCCCGATGGGCGTATTTCAGGTGGGGCAGAAAACGCCGGACGGCATCGAATTCGCCTTTGACCATAAAACTGAGCATTCCGCCGAAAGCCGACATCTGGCTCCGGGCAATCGCGTGCTGGGAATGACTTGGCAGGCCGGGGTAGAATACCGCTTCAATGGCCGGATGGTCTGCCAGGTAACTCGCAATCTGCAAGGCGCTGGCGCTTTGCCGCTCAACCCGCAATTGCAGGGTTTTCAGGCCCCGCAGCAGGAGGTAGGCCGACATGGGATCCAGCACCGCACCATTGATTTCGCGATAGTGGTAGATGCGCTCGATTAAATCCGGGCGGCCGCAGATTACGCCGCCCAGTGCATCGGCGTGGCCGCCCAGAAATTTGGTAGCGCTGTGCAACACCAGATCGGCACCGAGTTCCAAGGGCTTTTGCAGAATCGGGGTGGCAAAGGTGTTGTCAACCACCACGAGGGTACCCTGTTTTTTGGCTGCTTTGGCCAGCCGGGCGATATCGACCACCTTCAAGGTCGGATTGGTGGGGCTTTCCAGGTACAGCACCTGACAACCCTCGGCAATCGCCTTCTCGATGGCTGTGTGATCGGTGGTATCGCACAAGGTCGCTTCGATTTGAAAGCGGGGCAGAAATTCGATAAACAGCTTGCTGGTGCCGCCGTAGCTGTCCTTGATGGAGACCACCCGATCTCCCGGGGAGAGTAAAGTGAACAGGGTGTTGCTGACCGCCGCCATGCCGCTGGCAAAGGAGGTGGCCGCCTCGGCGCCTTCCAGGATGCGTACTTTCTCCTCAAAAGCTTGTACGGTGGGGTTGGTGTTGCGACTATAGATGTGGCCGGCGGCCTGGCCCTGTCCCACTGCAAGCCATTGGTCCAGGTCATCGTAGCCAAAGGATACGCTGTGGACCACCGGTACCTGAGTGGAACGCTGCCAGAGGGGACCGTCTTCGCCGGCCCACACGGACTGGGTGCCTGGTTTCGGATTATCGGTTTTTTTCATTTTTAGTCCTTTTGCTTCCTGCAAACCTGAATATCAAAAATAAGTCCGCGAACATGTTTGAGTGCTACGGATTGGCCGTCTGCTTCCACCCATGGGCGGGTATCAGTGATATAGTCCTGAATGGCCGATTTGGTTAAATGATCGTACTGAATTGCTCCGGTTGAGCTGCAGCTGTTCAAAAACAGTAAACCGGCCATCAACAGCAAACATTTTGTGAAAAATATTCGTTTGATCATGATGAAGATATACCCAAACCGGCGAAGCCGGTCGCCGCGTAGCGGTGATCCCGCTATACCGGGGAAATGAATATTGAATATTGAAGATTTATGGTATCGCTTTGCTCTATCTGACTAATTAAATTCGATAGAATTGTTAAAATATTCAATTTTCATCTGACAAAAATCCTGCGTAAACATGATAGAATTCTAAAAAATCAACACTAAGAGCCATTGTGATTTTTACACTAAAATCCGGCCCCAATCAAAAAGGCTACCCGGATCGACTTTGGGATTTGTTGGTCTTTGCCGCGACCCGGCATATTCATCGTGCCCGATCACATGACGGCGATCACGCACAATCCCCGGATGACGATCGTATATTCCAGCCAGTAATTCATTGACCGCGGTGTATTGCTCCTCGGTATAGCCGATAAATATCGGATCGAGGCGGACATAGGCCGAACGACTCAAGTACTTGGGGACCATCTCATCCCGGCTGCCGGTGGCGAGAAATTCGATGCCGATGGAGTGATTGTTAAGTCGGTTGCGGTAATCCGGAAAATCATCCAGAAAACCCCGCCCGGCATGCCATGCGACACGGTCCTCTTCGACCAGCTTCACCACCAGCCCGTCTCTGGCGATTATATAATGCGCCGACAATTTGAAATCAACAAAGATCCGGCGGACCGCCTCGATATTAAATGGGTCATCCTGGTTTTGGGTGACGTTGCTCATGAAATGCAATACCAAATGGGTGATCACCCGATCGCCGCGCGGCACGGAGCGCCGGTCGGAACCATCCACAGCCAGTAATCTGTTTTCGATATTCAATATTCATTTCCCCGGATCAACGGGATCACCGCTGCGCGGCGACCGGCTTCACAGGGTTGGGTATTTATCACAAGGATAGTTCTGCAGCATCTATCCAGTCTTCCAATTCGACATTCAAGTACAGGTTTCTTGCTTTCAACTGGGCAAGGAATTCCCATGGGTCCCAATTCAGTTCTTTACAAACTTCCATTTGGCTTAGTTCTTTTCGAACGTATTTGAGCAATAGACGGTCTTGCTTGTCCATAGAGAATCCTTTTCGCAAAACTTCTCGCAAATAGGCCGAACGATCTAAGTTCAACTCTTGAACAAATTCATTGATCTCATTTATAAGATCTTCAGGTATCCTTATGGTTGTTGGCTTTGCCATTTTGTTTCTCCATCAACGAGATTAATGCGTCAGCGATAATATCAGGTGAATATCTTCCAATTTTGCTAAGCTTTTCTATTGATCCACGTGCCTTCTTGAACGATATTTTTTCTAATCTAAATAAATCAACCACGATCTTAGGTGTGATGATAAACGGGACGTTATAAAACCTTGCAGCCTTGATCGCCTTGCCGTCATCTGTCGCAAAAAGCGACCTGTCCAACTTTATCGCCAATAGCAAAGCCTCTTCTTCCCCCTTGTGAAGCGATAAGGGAAGTGAAGGTCTTTCGCTGCCAGGCCTTTGGACTTCTATTAATCCTTTTGACGCTAGATCTGAAATCAAGGCTGCATCCGGATAATTTTTGACCAAATCTTCTGAGGCTGCCTCAAGAATCACAGCGCTTGGCACAATGACATCAAACAAGTCGCATACAGATTCCAGTAAACTACACTTGGCTAATAAAATGAGTGCGCTGCTATCGGCTACAATTCGAGCCATTGATTATAATATCCTTTGCACAAGTAGATACCACGTCGTATACGTTTTTAACAAATCGTACACGAGACGGTCTGCATTGTCAATCAGATATTCGGTGCGAGTTTTACCGGGGCGCACAAAACCAACCGATCAGTTTTTCATACCATCTCAGACAGCCGCTTTAACGAATATATCCCATCCAGGCCTTTGATCGGTTTGGGCTTTTTTTCGTGTTTTGAGTAAAATAGATGTTTAAACCTCTGGTAATTGCTAAATACAAACTCCTTTGATCCAATGATTCCGGAGTCTGTAAAATAGCGGGTGCGGTACCGGAATCGATCGTTTCGGCTGAGTTCAAACGCCCGGCTGCGCTCCTTTTCAAGAATCATATCTTCAATGACCTTGACGCTGCCTTTCTCGGGCCGGTTTAACGATCCAGCTTCATAGACATAGCGGCGATACCTTCTGATGCGATCTTTTTTGCTTTTGACATTGAATTCTTTTAAGCCGAAGTCAGTGGAAAGAAAGTTGTCCTGGTTGTTGGTCTGCACATGGTAACCAAGGGAATTCCAGCGATATTGCTCAGGGCGCTCTACCAAACCGGCCCGCAAGGGATTCAGATCGATATAGGCTAGGCAGTTGATCAGCGTCTCTCCGTTTTCAACAATCACGCTTTTAAACCGGTCGCCCCAAAAATAACCCCGCCGGTTGTGACGCCGGTTATAAAACCGGGCAAAGCCGACCTTGATTTCACGCATAAACTCGGAAAGATTTGATAATTTCAACCGTAATGATGGCACCAGACCATCTGCATAAATGCGCTCATCACCATAGAAATCCGCATAACGCTTTAAAATGTCTTCATCGCTAAATTTGTGTTCGGGAATCACCTTCACCAAGATGTGAAAGTGGTTTCCCATAAGACAAAATCCCAAAATTTTGACCAAATACAAAGCCGCGTAGCGTCGGATCAGATCCAGCATAAAATCCTTTTCAACATCGCCCAGTGGAAATCCGTCCAAGGCGGTTCTGGACATTACGTGATAAACGGTGCTTTGATCGTCAATTAACAGTCGCTGAATTCTTGGCATGGTCGGATCCTTATCTAAATAAATTTAAAAATACATGACACATACATTGATATATGTCAAGTGTAAAGTACCTGTCCCTTTTTTTTCTTTATCGGATTGTCCTAAAACAAAAAAAAAGTCTTGAAAATCATTTACACATTCGTTTATAAATTAGGATCGAAAAACATCGTTGATTTTCTACAGGACAACTAATTCTTAATCGTGACGTTTTTTCTTCAAAGGCAATTATTCAGATGGACTCTTGCAGCCCTTACCCTTGCTCTTTCATTGACTAAGGTTATTGCTCCATTTATAATCCAACCAGCTGGCAATGGGGCTGGGTCAACCCCGGGTTCGTTTCTTAATCCTCCTCCTACTGCTCCCGTTGCCGTCCTTTCATTTGGTGAATAATATAAATTGTCACTATAATCCGCTATGGATCTTATATAATGTTGAAAAGCTTGCTCTATTAAATCTCGTTCTACTACGATATTCCCTCCTTGCAACAATTGCATAGTAAAATCACTAGGACCAGGTATGGGTGCACAATTACCATTACCTGCGTCCACGTTGGCATGTGTATCCACTATTTCATCTACTGCATCGCCAAGGTTATTCGCATTATTATTTATATTATCTACTATACGGTTTTTAATTTCCATGTATCCCATACTATGATGACACGCTGAACCACCAGGTCTACCGGTAATTCTCGAATTATTTAGCACCCAATCCTTCGAATCAGGGTGTACACCAATCCCTCCTCTCCTATGTTTAATTTCCCCCCATAATTTTTGCCGTCCCATTGTGGGATCATCAGCATTATATTTCACGTTAGTATAATGCTGGCACACACCTGATGAAAGTTTTCTTACCCTTTCAAAATAACGTCCAGCTTCCTTGCGATCGTTATTCGTTATTTCGTGCGCATTAGCAACGTCCCTACTTTCCTGCCTACCGGCAGGCAAGGTGTTCTTTCTTGTCTTCTCTACTTGTGCATACAACTGAACTGCTTTATTCCCCATTAAATCAGCCTCTTTTTCAAGTGTGGGATTATTATTCAGAGGTGATCCATTGATACTTCCCGTAGCTTTTACCTTCCCTGCTCGCTGCTGCATAACGTGGGCCAATTCGTGCGCCAGGAGTTTTTTACCGGTTGAAGAGTCGGGATTGTAATGGCCGGGGGCGAAATGGATATCCGTCCCTTGGGTATAGGCTAATGCGCCGACTTCGTTGGCATCGCGCGAATTCGGGTACAATCTTACATCTGAAAAGCTGGTGTTAAAGGCGCCCTCCATTTTCGCTTTCACATCATCAGGCATGCCGGTTAGATTTGCCTGATTATTTTGATCAACAAACTTGCCCTGCAAGGTTTTTTCATCTTCTTCTACCGTTTTTCGCTGAACAGATCCGCTGAACGTGCCTTGCGGAAGTTCTTTTTCCTTCTCCAGTACTTGGCGTTGGATCAACTGACCGACGGCCCGGTTGCCGATGGCGCGCTGAAGTTGTAATACTTGGCCGGGGGTCATGGAACTGGAAGAGGCGACGGCTTGTTGGAGTATGGTGGCCGGATGATTGACCGGGGCTTGGGTGGAGTTGGTTTTATGCGGCGTTGAGGATCGTCGGATCTTTGTCTCCTTGTCCACTGTCTTTGCTTGACGTTGTGAGTGCATTTGAACTCCTCCTTAATGAACCCTGTGAAGGGTAGGTTTTTAATTTTCCGATTTTAAGTGAATTATCTCCTGCCGGAAATAAGCGTCAAGTATTCACCATCCCTTCGTTTATATAACATCAATGTTTCTTAAAATTCCACATCGAGCGGAAAACGACGGTCGTCAATGTTTGTGGACAGGAAAGTGTTATATAGTGTTCGAACGGATATTCAGAACCGTTTGATATTGTTGCTAAAGTTCGCATAAAAGTGAATTTGGGACGCCCATAAATTTATAACCTTCTACTGTGGATGGGGCGCTAACTGCTTAGGAACAGATATTGGGGACTTACCTCGGATTTACGGTTTATAGTATCCGACTGATTTGATTCCTGGTTGGCATGCCTCGAGAAGCCCGCATAGGCCTGTGAGAGGTAGCATTTGCTAAGACGTACGCACTTGGAGCACTGCAGCACATCATTTTGAGGGGGATTAACAGGGAATAGCTGAACTTCGCGTCCTTAAGGGCAAACGAATCGGTTGCGAGGGGCCGGCAAATCGTCGAGGAGCAGGGATAGAAGCATTTGGATCAAAATATTGAATAATCCGAAAATCCGAGGAACGTCCCCTAAGCCTCCGCCGAAAATCCGAGGAACGTCCCCTAAGCCTCCGCTCTGCTGACACTAAAACCAGTGTTGAGTCGGGGACGCCCATAAACTTATAACTTTCTATTCTGGATGGTGCGCTAACTGCTTGAATTTTATAATCATTGCAATAAGTTGTGCCGTTGTAAGGTCTTTTGCGCGGCGTAACTTTTACGCCCCAAAAGATTTAATCTTTCCTAACTTAAGCTCCATGTATGTTGGGCTTTGACAAAAACTTCTAAAGGTATCCAGAATCCAATTCTGATGCCGGCGGTGATAACAAGAAATTTTACTGGATCTGCTAAGTTACGGCATTGGGTCGGACCGGTTCGACCCCAATACCGCATAAGAATTTTATGATCTATGTTCAAAGGGTGCTTCCATTTTCCAAGATATGTCAAAATGAGTATGAGCGAGCAGAGGGCCAAAGCTTGAATTGTGAATTGAAATTTGAATCTTATTAATATTATTCACTATTCAGAATTAGCCCCTTTTTTTACTCTTAATTTGAGTCCGGGACCTGGGAAAAAATGTGGGTTATCATTTTTCAGATCCGTGTTTTGGTCCTTCGAATTTGTTTCGACTTTCGAGTTTCGAATTTCGGATTTCCCCGTTTCTAATAAACAACTAGGTTAAATGTATGTATTGGATCGATATTTCAAATTGCCGGTTTAGGAAACAATACTTCTATAAACGGGCCCTAGGGCACCTGAATCGTGGCTTGTCCCGGGCTGAGAATCTGAATCACCCCGGCATAGGCACACATTAGCTTGCTAGAGCCATTCAGGGCCGGCATATTGGCCACCAGCACGGTGGGGGAGCCCGGTATCCAGGGTGCCGGAATGGCCGGGGTGCAGGGCATGGGGGTCAACACACCCAAGGCCGCCGCGGTAGCGGATGCCACCGCTGGATTGGCCAGAGACGTGCACACACCAAAAGGCAAAATGTTCATAAACGCAACATTGTCCATGATGTTGGCAATCGGCATGCTGGTGGTGACACGGTTTTTTGGCAACACCATCAGTGCAGAAGGCGCCGCGCCAAACGAACATTGTAATGACGCACCACCGCAGACGACCATGCCCATAGACTAACCTTTCAGAATTTAGGACATAAAGATTGATATCGCCGCAAAAAGGCGCAAAAAGCACAAAAATAAAATTTCAGGGATTGTAATCTCAAGGTGTTACAATGAATAAAGGAACGGATATTGGGGACATTCTTCGGATTTACGGTTTACAGTATCCGACTTATTTGATTCCTGGTTGGCGTGCCTCGAGAAGCCCGAATAGACCTGTGAGGCGTAGCTTCAGCGAAGACGCACGCACTTGGAGCATTGCAGCACATCATTTTGAGGGGCATTAACAGGGAATAGCTGAACTTCGCGTCCTCAAGGGCAAACGAATCGATTGCGAGGGGTCGCCAAATCGTCGAGGAGCAGGGATTGAAGCATTTGGATCAAAATATTGAATAATTCGAAAATCCGAGGAATTCGCCTAAGCCCCCTCCCATATTTCTTACTGAAAAGAAAAATAGAGTCAAAGTTTGACTAGCGAATTATTATTGAATCAATAAGCCAGACTTCATGTGAATAGGAAGCTACCGGTAAAATTAATTAGACTTTATTCACCATTCAAGCTTTGACCCTCAATTCCTTTCCGCCGGATCGATCCTTTTTGACACAGGTTTTAAAAACTTGCGCCGCCTCATGATATCAAAAGATTTGATTTGCCCATCTGCTCAAAATGATTTGGATCCTGATAGCCTATCGAGTATTATTTGTCAAGAATGACGACTTGACCCAATTGTTTCCTTTTGTAGCGAGAGATTCCCCGAATATTTGTTAAAATCTATAAGGATATGTGTCGCATGAATCCGGGTAGTTTTCTAAGTGAGCTTCCTTCGCTTTCTTGGTGGTTGAGTGATGGAAAATTCCTTGTGGTAGATGTTTCTAAGATTGCGTACAGCATGAGCGTCGTGATCTACCAAATAGCTAACAGTGACGCTAATGTGGTCCCCACTCGATTGTTCAATATCTTCCATATCCTCTTGGCATGAGTCGCAGGGCGCCCTTTCCGACAATATCTCAATATCGTGTGCCCCCCCCCCAACATTATCCCTAGAGTATTAGCAGCAGCTCTAGGCTCAGAATGTCCCGTAGCATCGCTACGCGCCCACGAACGTGGGTGGTCCACACTCACCGCAAAATTAGTTCCGGCTACACCACCTCGTGGATAAACCTCTGTCCGGGCATCGTACAATTTCACTATATCATCGGTCAAATCTGTGGATTGAACCTGTAGTCTCTGCATAACTGCTCCTAAAACCGGAGGACGTCCATTCATAACCCCATCACCTTGCTTGGTAGTATTTTCCATCTGTCTAACACCATTAGCAACCGCCCGGCTTTTATCCCCTTTATTTGATTTCTCCGTGATCATATTACTCTGTAAAGCCTTCTTTCCCACCACATCTGCTTCTTTTTCAAGTGAGGGACTATCACTCAAAGGTAATCCATTAATGCTGCCAGTAGGTTTTACTCTTCCTTCTCGTTGCTGCATTACATGAGTTAATTCATGACCAAGGAGTTTTTGACCTGATAGAGAATCTGCATTGAACTCTCCTGGTGCAAAATGGATATCAGACCCTTTGGTATAGGCTAGTGAGCCCACATCGATGGCCTTGCCTGAATTCGGATATAATCTTACATCTGAAAAGCGGGTGTTAAAAGCGCCCTCCATTTTCGCTTTCACATCATCGGGCATGCCGGTTAAATTTGCCTGATTATCTTGATCGACAAACCTGCCCTGCAGAGTTTCTTCGTCTTCTTCAACGGTTTGTCGCTGGACAGAGTCGCTGAACCTGCCTTGCAGGAGTTCTTCATCCTCCTCCGGAACCTGGCGTTGGATCAACTGGCCGACGGCCTGGTTGCCGATGGCGCGTTGAAGTTGTAATAATTGGCCGGGGGGAGTCGAGCTGGGAGAGGCGCCGGTTTGTTGGAGGATGGCGCCAGGATGATTTATCGGGGTTTGCGGGGAGTTGGTTTTATTCAGTGTTGAGGATCGTCGGAGCTGTGTCGCCTTGTCCCCGGTCTTTGCTTGACGTTGTGAGTGCATATGAGATCCTCCTTTTGATTTCCTGATTTTCAGTGAATTAACTCCTGGCGGAAATAAGCGTTAAATATTCAGCTTTGAATCCTTTTCTCCTTCCCTTTCGTGGCAGGATTGACCCCCGCTGCTAAATTCCGCTTAAAGGCGGACTCTGCGCAGCAGAGGATTAAGAGGGTAAAGGCGGGAGAATAAAAAAAGGCAGAATACCTTGATTTTAGGTATTTTAGCATTTTTCCAGGCACGATCATCTTTCGTTAGCTTAGGTATCCCGTTTGGACCCGGTAACTCCAGACTAGGGCACCTGAATCGTGGACTGTCCCGGGCTGACAATCTGAATCACCCCCGCATAGGCGCAAGTCAGCGTGCAAGCGTCATTGAAAGCCGGCAGGTTGGCTACCATCGGTGTGGAAGAGCCTGTTATCCAGGGTGCCGGAATTACGGGGGTGCAGGGCTGGGGGTCAACACACCAAGAGCCGCCGCGGTAGCGGATGCCACCGCCGGATTGGCCAGAGACGAGCAAACACCAAAAGGCAAAATGTTCATAAACGGAACATTGTCCATGATGTTGGCAATCGGCATACTTGTAGTGAAACGGTTTTTTGGTAAAACCATCAGTGCAGAAGGCGCAGCACCAAACGAACATTGCAATGACGCACCACCGCAGACGACCATGCCCATAGAATAACCTTTCAGAATTTAGGACGCAAAGATTGATATAGCCGCAAAAAGGCGCAAAAATCGCAAAGATAAAATTTCAGAGATTGTAATTTCAAGGTGTTACAATGAACAAAAGTCGAAATAAATAGCCGATACATTCCGAAAAGTTATTCATCTTTTTCACTGCTTTGATTCGAAGAGGTCTTTAATTTTCCCGCCCCTTGCTGCACGACATGGGTCAGCTCATGGGCGATTAACTCCTGGCCACCGGAGCTGACTGGATTGTATTCGCCCTGTTTGAAAAAAATATTCGACTCGGTGGTGAAGGCGCGCGATTGAAGTGAGGAATTGAATGAATCGGATTCGGAGCCTGTATGAACTTTGACATGACCAAAATCAGCTCCCAAGACATTTTCCGCAGGGCCGCGCACACTGCCGGGAAGCGGCTGACCACTGCCACTTGCCTGCTGAATCGAGGCTTCCAAATCAGAATCAACTTCGCCGCCTTTAAGGCCTATGCGTTGGATAGCAGGCTTTGTCATCAACTCGTCCTCCTCCGGTATCTGCCGCTGGATAACATCCGCTTCGAATTTCCCCTGCAGTATTTCCTCCTCTTCTTCCGGCTGGCGCTGTAGATGCGATTTCATCTGAAGCTCTTCTTCCTCTTCCTGGCGTTGTACCTTGAGCGTGTCGAAAGGCTGGACAGGCTTCATTTGGAGCTCTTCTTCTTCGGGTTCCTGGCGGTTTACAGATTGAGGTACAGGGGAGGTGATCCTATTTACCACCTGTTTGGCGACTTGATCTGCTTCTTGCTCGTATTGATCACCTGCCGGGGTGACTGTGAGCTTGGCCTGCAACGGTTTACTGTTGGACGACCGTGACATACCTATACCTGCGCTATTGAAACTGTGATCTCCCGATTGCGTTAGCAATCTATCCGTTGCGCGGTTACCGATCGTTTTTTGAAGTTGCAGCACATTTCGAGGGTTGATAATGCCGGGATCGAGACGAGATGTCTGTATTACCGGGACAGGTTGTGTTGGCGTTGCTATCAAATCGGAGGAACGGGAGGGAGGGTAGGGTGATTGTTCTTGTGCGGACTTTTGGGGGTCGTGATTTGTTATTCCTTTTGTGGACATGACGATCTCCAAGAAGGTAAAACCCCAATTGAGTGAGAAAACTCAATTGGGGTGTTCCCGCCGCGGCGGGATTGTCCGTTGTCGGCTGCAATGGTTGGGAATATCAGTCGAAAGTGAGATATAATTTAGCATGTTATTTTACCTAAACCAATAGCCAATAATTACATCGGCGACCGGCGATATGATGTTGAGGAAGGGGTTTGTTCGCTCTCGCTGAAACCCGCTGCTCTTTGGGTAGAACTGCTAATCGATTGTATCGGTGCAATTTTGGAGGGGATAAACCCCTCCCCTACATTTATCGGAGATCTTTAGGATGATCGCTATGGTGAAAGGTCAGAGTTCAGTCCATCCGCTGGCCGGCGAAGGCCGTTAGATTGGAAAAGAAACTAATGAAAATCGAATCACGCTGAAGACGTGGTCTAAAGACATTTGAACGTCCAATCACGCCTTGGCGTGATCGAATTAATGTATTCTGAACGCTTACCCCTTATTTTTCGTTGAATTGTTCGATGATTCTAAGGCTGGAAGCCACATAAATGTAAGCATTGGTATTTCAATCTTGCAAGCCAAAATTTTGCGCGGTTGCTTCCCTGCGATTCTCTGGACCTGAGTTGAGCGATTGTAGAGGTAGGCAATAAATGGTGGGCAATGCCCACCCTACGATATAGAATTTTCGCAACCTTAGGGATTATCCTGTCCGTTTCGGTGGCCAGTCTCGTTCCCCTTTACGGGTTGGTGTAGCTCTACTATGCGCTGGGAGAGGCCCTGAATTTTCTTTTCGAGCTCTTTGATCTTATCCATTAGCTGGGAGAAGATTTTAAACGAATTAATGTAGGTTCGGCCTTGAGTTATGTGATTTTTTATTACTTTCTTCTTAGAGCGATCCACTTTGATCTTTCCCAGGATGACGTAGTGAACTTCAGGACAAGCCAGCATCTGTTTGGGACTTGTCGCATTGTCTGAAAGGTTGGGTTTTGAACCCTCAGAATGTTCCGCGTCCTGCTTTGAGTGAAAAAGTCGTTCATTCCACAAATTAATGACTAATGACGCTTTTTGGTGCTTTTCGGCCTCGGATTCGGTCAGAAATTTAATGCAAAATCCTTCTTGAGTTCTTGAAAAATGACAAGTGCTTTTGTCGCAATCACTGGTCGCCATGTAAGTCGGCACCGGGGTGGTTGACTTTTCATTGTAGCGAATCGCGATAGAAAACTCATCTGGCGCTGCGGTGTTTTCCATGCACTCTGCGGGGTCCGAGTTTTGAGGATCGTTCGATGTGGGGAAGGAGATCTCCCGCAAATCAACTTTCATGGGTTCAGGTACCCAGATCTCATTGCCGTGGCAATCCAATGCCATTCCGGGCTCTATAGTTAAATCGGTTTCATTTTTCTTTTGAATATCAAGGCCGCAGACAATCCCCCAGCCGTGGAGCGTTCGGTTGAATAACTTGCGCTTCTCAATATGATAGCTTTGCTCAACCGTAAAATCTTTCTCATCCAACAACATGCCGTGAAAATACAGCGGCCGGATGAATTTATTGTCTTGACAGGTGCTGTCTTTTGAAGTGTCTTCTTGCATTGTTATGCCCCTTATTTTTTTCCATCACAGGAAACCTAGTCATTCAAACTAGATTCAAAAATAATGGCTTTGCCGTAAATTGGTGAAGAAAAATTCGAAATCCGAAGCACGCCTGATCTTATAAAATTGGTCGAAACAATTTCTAATGACCAAAATTATAAACATAAGAATCAAAACCGTTAACATCTTCTGGCCCATTACAATCTTTTGTTTTGGTCATTTGGATATTCAGATTTTGAATTTGTTTCGGGTTTCGAGTTTCGAGTTTCGATTTTCGGGTTTCTTCACTCATATACGACGTAAAACCAGCTCACAAAATCTCCGCCCTCGACGCCGTTGCCGGATGGTAAACTGATTCCATCGTAGTGGCCGTCAAGCGCTCTGCAATTGTCATCAAGAATTGAACTTCCTTTTAATATTATTTCAAAACGAACCCGATTCGGATCCGTGTCGGTTCTTTTGCTCGATATTTGTCGGAGGATTTCGGAGTCTGAATGGTCATCTGTTTCTTCCATTTTCCAACGCTCGCGAATTTGGAATTCTACCATATCCCCCCCGACGGCGTCCGGTGTGACCTTGGATAACGGTATATATTTTTTGATAAAGTATCCGGTGCCAAACTCCCTGATATATGCTGTAACTACAAAATTGTGCTCATTGATGGTTGCCAAATTCATTTTTCTGTCGAAAATTACCCTAAGTCCGTTTTTGACGATATTCTCCTTGAATTGCTGCCAAGTCATTTCTTTGGCATCACGGTTTTTCCAACAGTCTGCTTCCTTCTCGGGATCGTCCCAGCTGACATATTTGATATGCGGGAGGTCGTTGTGGATACAATGGATCAGGTCGTATAGCAAAGGGTTGCTGTATACGAGTCTTCTCTCGAAATGATGATCCAGTTCGTAAATTTTGATTGACTGAGACTGCTCCGATATGGATTCCTGCCCGTCCACCGGTGGGGGCGGCGGTCTATCGGCATCGATCTCTTTGGGGGGAACCAATCTCGCCAGCACAATATGGTCCCGTTCCGTGCATTCCGAACATCCTGCCTTTAATTTCGTATCAATACATTGTTGAAAAGATTCGTGTTCTGCATCTTTTTTTACTTTTATTTCCGACAGCGGACAATGTTTGCCGTATGGTTTCGATAGATTGACGTCCCCTTCTTTTCTGAGCACCATCCGGAAGCTGTCCCTGATCCGGTTGAACTCCGTTTTCTCCTCCTGGCCGCATTCACTGAGGTGGATGTCAACCTGCTCGGTTTTGCATTCGTCATATTCCAGACAAATGAGCAGGTTTTCTTTACCTTGAATTGGTGGGCATATCGCTTCAATTTCGCTTTCGGCCAGTGTTCGGTTTTCTTGGGTCACATCGTCACTAATCAATATTTCCCTGCCGCAGCAGTCGATTGCCAAACCCGGCGTGATGACCCATTTGTTGACTTTTTTGTCGGGCTGTAAGACGTCCAATCCGCAAACGACGCCCCATCCATGCACCATTTGGCTGATCAGCCGGCGCTTTTTGTTGAAATAGTTCTGTTCTGCAAAGAAATCACGGGCGGTCATACATTTGCCGTAATAGTAGTTGTTTCTGCAAAAGTCTGAAATCTTAAATTTGGCGCAGTGTTCGTGATATGTCTCATTCATAACGACCCCCTCTGCTTTGTTGTGATCTAACCCTCCAACTTTGATGAAAGACTTGGAAAGGTTCTACCGGTTCTGGGAGAAATAGACGGACGTGTAGAAATACGAAATACGAATATCGAAATTCGAAACAAATACGAAATCACAATTTTCAAAATCTTAAAACAAATAAAAAAAGCACGAAGCCTGCTAATTGTCTTGCATTGAGTTGATAATATAATGGGATACAAAATGGGGTATAACTGCTTCAGATCAGTCGGAAACCTTTTGTTAGGCTCAAATTTTTATCTATTTTTGCGGCTGTTTTGTCTCCCGTAAAGGCAACGGCTTGGCCGACAACCGAGGTGACGCCAAGACGGAAGGGCCGGTGATGGTCCACAACGCTATTGATGCCGACGTAATAAGGCCTACCCGGCCCCGGATCTCCGATCCAGCGGAGAGTGTAATGCGTGTGGGCGGGTTTTTCAGCGTCCAGGATTCGTTTCAGAGTTCCCTGATGTGATTGAAATTCATTGTGGTCCATGTTGACCAGCACTGTAAAGCCGTGTGCCAGGGGCAGGAAAGGATCTTCCGGCCTTAACGCCTTGGCCCGGATCGCAGTCTGGCCGAGGATGCAGGCATGGCCAAGGACAAATCCCCCCGGCGGTGTTCGCGTCACGAAGGTATCACGTCCCAGCGGGAACCGGCCCCCCAGAACCAGCGGCTTGACCATCAGTGAATGCTCCCAGATGATCGGCCGTTGGCCGGTGACAATTTCGATGAAGTCCGCCAGACCTTGCGGCGTGCCCTTGCGCCTGAACAGATTGGCGGCTTGCAGAATGAGCCGCTGCTTGGTTTGCGCCGGCCAGCTTTCCTCCAGAGACAGATTCAGCCAGGAGGAAAGCCATGGGAGAAATTCTGCGGGTGTGGTTTCCGGGTCGAAGTACCGGTAGATCTGACTGATTTCATTTTCCAGCCCGTAAAAAACCGTCTCAAAGAGCGACAGGAATCTTTCGAGGAAATCCCTGCTGACCGGATCTTCCTGATAGACGGCCGGCAAGTAGCGCAGATATGATTGGCGCGGATAATAGACGGTCATATTGTTGACAACAGGTTTTTGCTGTTGATCAAAGCTGGACAACACCAGCTTTAACCACAGATATCTTTTGGTTTTTTCACGAAAAAGCATGTCATCAAAGATTTTTTCGTCCTCCGCCGGGTTCGGCAGGAATTTCTCAGGGCCGATCCAACCGGGTGACAGCAGATATTCGATCTTCGCGACTTTTTGCTGGAGGGACTGCCCGGGTTCGGCAAATATGGCATCCACGCTCCTTTTGGTGTTGCGGTTCCCGGAAGAGGCATAATATACCTCCAGGCCGGCTCCTTGGGGCAAGGAAGCTTCCAGCTTCAACCGGTGCCACTGACATTCATCAAGCCCACTATCCAGTGTTTTTGAATAATAGACACCGTTTGCTCCGCTGAGACCCAAACCCGGAGACAGATGCGCAATACCCTGATCGGTGCTGAGAAACAGATGATCGCGGCCGTCAAACGCGATGGATTGAATCGCCTTGATGGAATCGGGAAGGGTGACTTTGCCCAGGTGACTTCCGTCCGGAGAAAATTCATGCAGCTCGCATGTATCGGCACAGTGGAAAGCGGCAAAGATGCTTGCCTCGCTATTCATTGCCATGCCCTGGGAATGAATCGATCCCTCTCCCTGACATATACCCGCGAAGTCTCCGGTGATATCCAGATAGCTTCCATCTTCAGAAAACCGCATAAATCCGCCTTTTAGGCCTTCACCTGGAGCGACGGCACATATAACTGTGGCGCTGCCTGCTACCAATCCGATGGGCTCTTTATCCCTTAGTTGCGATTTTCCGAAAGGCTTAGCGGCAGGGACACCGTTGCGGTCGTATGGGTAGATTTGGCGTGTTTTTTGATCGAGCACAAACAGATATTTATTGCCGTCGAAGGCTATATCGATGGGCGCTTCGAGCGAATCGATGATGTAGATGATCTGAAAGTTCTCTTTGCTGAAGGCTTGGATCCTATGATTGCCCTGATCGAGGATCCAGAGCGTGTGTCGATCCACGAGTATTCTGCCGGGGTCTTTGACCTCCCCGGGATTCGATCCGGATCCACTGATGCAGCTCAGACGTTCCAGGGACTTACCCGCCGGGTCGCAACGGTAAAAGCGATATTGAGCGTCATCTTTTTCCAGGAAAAAAAGCTGCCGACACTCGTCTACTGCAAGGGAGACAATTTTCGCCCTTCCTGTGAGTGCCTGTATCCATCCTTTGAAAACAGGCGCACCGTAGAGGGTAAGTCCGCCGTCCGCCTGCTCTTTTAGACGGTACAGGAGGCCGCTTTGCCACTGTGCCCTGGTTTTGAACAGCTGGCTTCTAAACTCCGGTACAGTCATTGCCGTCCTTTGCCGGTCTTTGTTCGAATCGGTGGTCGCCGGAACATACCAGTGCACTCAATGGAAGCCGGATGATGCCGTCGGTTTCCTGACAGCTGCCTTGACAGCTCAAAGACACGTTGCTGGCGTAATCCACGCCTTCCACAATATCGATAATCTGATATATTTCGGAAGGATACACCGCGCGCCCGAAGGGCCACCCTTTTTGATCGGATCCGCCCGTGAGGGGGTGCAAATATTTCGTCAACGCATTTCTGATACGGTTGCAGACGGCATTGTGGTCGTATTTCATTTTCACTTGCAGACTGCAGCTTACTGCAACATATACGTACTGGGGGGCGATCACATGGAAATTGGTGGCGATTAAACGGTGTGAGTCGAGGTAGTTCTTTATCGTCCGCAGAAATTCCCCGCCGGGCTCCGGGGCGACTTGCTGTGGCCTTGCGCACGGCACCACGATGACCGTAATCGATCCCGGCACAGTGGCACACGGATAATCCGGATGGTAATTGAGAAGGGCTTTTGCGCGGGCCACTCGCAAACCCGGGGTCGACCGCGCCAGGCGCTCAAAATCCTCGGCGGTGACGGCCCGATAAGTCGTGTTAAAGTCCCTTCTTGCCCGAAGTTCAGCATGTTCTATGGATTCTTCCGCACGACCCCCGCCGGCCGGCTCGCGGTTTTCGCCCCTATAAGCGCCAAGCCGCGGTTCCACAAACTTCCAGATTTGCCCTGGCGGCAAATTTCCTTCCGGCCCCAGGCAGGTTTTGTAAAAACGGGCCCTGATCTGCTTGTATGATTGCGGAATTTGGCCGTTTAACCCGTTTCCGAAAGTAATTTTTCCCTCTTTTGGCTCCAAGGTATAGTGGGGATCATCCGGGCCGGAGTCGTTGAAATCCGCGACCATGGTCCAATCCTGCCAATCACCGTCGATATTCTGAACCTGCACGATCATGGTACGCCGGACCGCTTGGTCGGCAAAAGCGGAGGTGTAGACAGGGGCTTTCTGTAATTTGACGGTTTGGTCCGGGGTTTCATCGCCGCTGCCCAACCGATCTTCCATAACCGTTTCCACCTGAACAGCCGCAATGCTGTTTAAATCAATTTTTTTTATGCGGGGGGGTATCTCATATGAACCCTCAGCAATCCGGCATCGTATTCGCAAGGGATCATGCTCGGACTTTTGGCAGCTGTATTCAGGCGTCCGGAAGGAGATTCTTCCATTATTTATGAGGCTATTGGTTGTATCTTTTTTTAACCCAAGGCCGCACCACGAACCCCGGCACAGAAACTCCCACGCCAGTTTTACCAACCTTACGCCCGGCACGGGCTCTCGCCGGTCCTCTGGTGCGTTAGACAACTCATCTTCAGATACCTGGACGGTGAGGGAAAACTCACTTTCCTCGAACCAGCAGCGAAATTTCAGCTGAAGGGAAGCTTCCGCTGAGGCCTTCTCACCGAACGGATAAAACGAAATACTGCCGTTGCGGTTGGCCTGAGTGTGATCGATGACCGTGGTATTGATGTGTGTAGTGACCGACTCGAGAAAATTGTCCGTCAAAAAATTGTCTTCCTCGGTTTCGAATACAAGCCGCTCGCTGCCGATCGGGGCCAACTTCGCGCCGGCCTTAATCAGTGCGCTTGGAGTGCCTTCTTTTACGTCGAAGTGGATATGAGTCCTGGCCGGCTGGATGGGGCGCGGCGTGATGGACATTAACTTCAGAAATGTTTGCCGATGCCGGGCGGTTATTTGATCGAGCTGGAAGAATTGCATTTCCGCCAGCCAGGCAAACAACTCAATGAAGGTGATGCCCGGATCGTGGATGTTGTGGTCGGTCCATTCCGGCGCAAATCTGGCGATCAGCGTCCTGGCTTCTTCGACCAGATCCTCAAAAGTCTTGTCATCGAGTTTTGGAATCGGTAGTGCCATGATGGATATGCTTCTGAAATCCCATATTTATGCTCGTGTGAAATTTCATGAAATCGGTACCGAAAAAAGCTTGAACGTCGAACATCGAACATCCAACATCGAACGTCCAATAAGGAATCGATTCTCTCAATCTTTTTTAAAATAGACCGTTCGACAAAAGACTCACGACAGGCAGAATACATTATTCGATGTTCGATGTTGGACGTTCGATGTTCGACGTTCATTAGTTTCATTTGCGATCAGACTGGACGCTCGCGGCCGGAGGCAGCGCTCGTGACGTAATAGGAGTAAAAACTGGAAGAATTTGAAATTGCGTATATTCATCATCATACGGCTATGCCCGGGCGGCGAGTCGCATTTTAATCGTATGTTTCCCGCTGGCGACCAGCGAATCCGCGCCGACCTTTACTATCTCGGTATCGGTTTTACCGTTGTAGGTAAATTTTAATTTTTCGACGTGATCAACACCTTCGGTTTCCTCCAAAATAACATACACATCCGAGGCGGCGATGTTTCTTCCGAACTCCCATCCCTTTCCGGCTGGACCACCCCTCAGAGGATGAAAGAACGTTTCCAGTCTTTGGCGAACCAGCCGCTCGGTCTGCGAGGTCACATCCATGGATGTCACATAAATATCCACTGAAACCTTCACCTCGACGTATTCAGGGGCACCGACGAATATATGGTTCTGATCGGCGAGGGTCCCGGCGCAGCGCGATTGCAGATAGCGGAGAACGGTTCTGCGAAGTTCCAAAGACGGGCGCGGTGTGGCATCCTGCGAGTCCGGAACAATATAGACGCTCACCCATCCGGCTTCGCGCTGCTTGTTGTTGTTGGTGTTGGCCAGGCAGCGGACTTTGGCGACCTCCCGGGAGGCTTCCCTTGCCAACCATTCAAAATCTTCGAGGGTCACGGCCCGGTGGCGGTGGCCAATCTTGGCCGGACCGATCTCCAACATGTCTGCGAGCGTCGCCGCGTCCGACCCGCCGCCAGACGGGGCCGGGTTGACAACTGAATCAACCCCGGCAATGGCCGATGCCAGGTTTTGGATCTTTCCGGCCTCGACATTTCCTGCAAAACCGCCGACGGCCTGATAGGAAAAGGCCCGGATATTGTCGACCCCGGCCGGCGGAATCATTCCGTTTTTTCCGTCGCCAAATTGCAGCTCGCCGGTGGCGCGATCCAACTTGTAGTGGCGGGAGTCCGAGCCGGAGCCGGCAAATGTTTCGACTTCGCGCCACGATACCCAGTATACCGGGCGGCCGGATTCATCCGGACTCTCACGAATGACGTCTTTGCCAAACCGGTCCGTAAGTTCATCTTTCTCTTCGCCGGTCAACGCTTCACGCACCCGGATCTTTTCGCCCTCCCGCACCGGGAATTTTGAGAAACGAAATTCCTGTTTTTCATCCCCACTGCTGGACCCGAGAATCTCATCCAAGACGGTCTCGACCTGAAAGGCCCAGGTCGTGTTGGGATAGATTCCGCGCAAAACAGGCAATTTATCCCAGTTGCCCTCGGCAAGCGTTCCTTTGATCCAGTAAAGATAACGGCCAAAGCGGGACAGGGCGAAAAAGTCTTCAGGAAGCAGCAATTCCAGATTCTCGGCTTTGATCAGCGCCTCAGATTGATCCTTGGAGCTCAACAGCGGCCATCCATCTTCATTGCGGTATCTCCAAACCATTTGCGGTTTATGCTCATCGCTGAAAGCGATCTCCTTTGCATCCAGAAATACCTTTATGGGAGCGCCCTTAATTTTTTTTTCAAAGCCGAAATAAATGGTCTTCTGCCGGTCCTCCAGACCTAAGAAAGGATCAAAGTATGTGTCCTGCCTTGTGCAAGCGGCGGTCTGATCCCTGTAGTCGAGGTTGTTGAAGGTCAGACATTTCTGGGGAAGCTGTCCTTTGGTCAGCTCGTAGGAAATAGTCAGTTTGGTGATGCGCGGCGGGCGGATGGTGCTTTTGGTGGGGATCAATTTTGTGATGGTCTTTTTCTTTTTGTCTGGATTTTTTGTACTATTTGCACCTTTTTCTTTATCTGCAACTTGCTTGCTAAAGGTTTCTACGGTATATGTTTCAGCGCCATAGTCTCCGCCGACAATCCTCGCTCGTATCCAGATGCATTCCTGGCCGGACACATCAGTTGGTTTAATATCCTGGGGAAGTTTGAACTCGATATTGCCATCGATCAGCAGATCTTTGGTATGATCCTCAAATCCATGTTCCTTTTTGAATACGACCCATCCATTGCCATCCCAGTATTCCCAGGAGAGTTCGGTTCTGATGGAGGTCTCGGAGGGATCTTCGTAGTTGCTCCACCGCTGCTGTGCAGCGTCCGGGATAATCCGATATTTAGAACCTTCTCCAGGGACATTCGGTTCCCAGTTTTTGTTTGCAGTTGCAACCTTTGTTTCCCCATTGTAAGCGGTTATTTTTCTCGACTGCTGTATTTTTCCTTTTTTATCGATGATTTCAATCGTGAGCTCTTTATATGCATCTTTCCTACTTGACGCTTTGCTTGAAAGGGTTATTGTTGGACCGGCTGCGGCTTTTGCGTTGCCCTTCTGCCACATTCTATATTTAGAACCTTCTTCAGGGGTGTCATCCACATCCCACTCCTCCCCTACTGTCGCAATCTTTTCTTTCCCATTATAATCAGTTATTTCTCTTGGCTGATGAATATCTTCATATTCATCCTCTTTCTCATTGATGATTCCAATCATGAACCCTTTATACGCATCATCTTTACCTGACGCTTCGCTTGAAAGCGTGATTCTTTGGCCGGCTGCGGCTATTGTCGTACCCTCCTGCCAAATTCTATATTTAGAACCCTCTGCAGGGGTGTCACCCGCTTCCCAGTTCACACTTACAGTGGCAACCTTTGTATCCCCTTTATAGTCTGTTATTTTTCTCGGCTGCTGAATATCTTCATTCTCATTCTCTTTGATGATTCCAATTGTCCAATTTTTGTAGATATTGTCTTCATCCGATGCCTGATCATCAAGGGTTATGGTCGCATTATTTCCATTTCGTGCCGTATCAGCAATAATTCGCTTTTCGATGATTGAATTTTTGTTGCTGCCGGAGTAGATATACAGCGAAAATTTTCCTGCCAGATATACAACAAAAGGCGAGTATTCGAGCCGTATGTTAGGTGGAGAATGATGCGGGACCCACTTGCAATCCGTTTTTTCCCACAACTTGCCGTCATCACATCTGACAAAGATATGTTTAATTTCCTGATCTGTTGCATGATCGGGAAATTGGATGAAGCCGTGTGGATTGGATTCGACTTTGATCTTGCCACCATCCGGAGATCCATGGTTTGTCCATCCATCCCCATTTTCTTTCGCTTTTGTGTCGAGCTCTCCTATATTCCCATTGTTATCCTTGTTTTCTTTCGCTTTTGTGTCGAGTTCCCATAAATTTCCTTCGTTATCTACTATGAACACTTTTGCATGTAAGTTGTTGCCTGCCTTATAAAGTTGGGCAAAAGGTCTTGAATGATCTTTGATTTTTATTTTAGACGGGGTAGCGTCGCTCGATTTAGACGGAGGAGAGTCATATTTTGACCATTTTCCTTTTTTTAATTCCCATAGATTTCCATCTATTGCTTTAACAAATACTCTGCCGTCGTTTCCATCATTGACAGCGTAGGGGGCGGAATCTAATGCTGGCGGATCTTTGCTTTCACCTTGAGCTTTCCATTCACCTATCATGGTCGGGGTTTGATTGCGGTCAAGAGCATAAAGTTTGCCATTTTCACCGACAACGTAGACTTTCACAGAATTGGTTGTCAAATGAACCGCCGAGGGGTCATAGTGTACCTTAACATCTTTTTCGGGCATATTGTGATCGATCCAAGCCCAATCTTTCCCGTCGTAGAATCGTTCCACAAGATGGCCGTTTTCTGCTTTTACGAACACCCAAATACAACTTTCTTCAGACACGACACTGGGGGCTGCCTCTGTAGTGCCGGGTACTGGTAGATCAATCGTCGTATCCGGCGGAAAATCGTGATCGATGACATTTGTTAGTTTCGATTCCACGGGATCGAGTTCTAATTCAATCAGTCTTCCACCAGTTCCTCGCGCAAATACCTTTATTTCTGGTCCATTTTCGTTTTCTACAACAACCGCGGCAGGGGAGGCGAGGATCCCCCTCAAGTCCAGTTTGACATCGATCTTGATTTGCGCTCCTCTTTTGGAAAATACCTCCTTGCTGGCCAGATAGAATTTGTCATACATGCGGGGCTGGCTGCCAAAAGGGAAAAACGGCAGGGCGACATCCAAAGGGGTATCATTGTGAAACGCCTGGTCTGCATGAACCGGTTTTCCGGTGGATTCCACGCGAAAGGTAATGCAATCCAATTGGGGCAATTCAGGAGAGGGGGGCTTTATCAACTTGCATCGTATCCAGCGATTGGTGATTCCGTTGATCTCCCGTTCTTTGATTTCTCCCTCCCCTTTGATCAACCTCATTTCACCGTTTTGGCTCAAGTCTCGGTTTCCATCGGCTTTGACGTAAAATTTACGCCAGGCTTCTTCTTCTCTTCCTTCAACATCCCCCCAATATTCCCAGGAAGAAGGCAGGGATTGCAGTACGGCCGGTGTGCCCGGCAGATGCTTTATTTCAAGGGTAAAACAGGACTCACTTTTGACACTGAAAAGATCACTGTGGCCGAGGTAAAGGATGTGCTCCTGGAGGTTTACATTTTCAAAGAGAAAGAATTCGTTGTTTTTTTCAACACGCGTATCCGGCGAGTAGTTACGGCTAAGCTGCCCGGTAATCTGGACAATGGTGCCTTCGATCTCGGAGATAACAACATGCTGCTCGACGCCATCCTCCGGCATTATTTTGAGAAAGTCGCCGATTTCCAAGCCTGAATCGTGGTCCAGTTGAAACGTGTTCGAGGCGGCAGGTGAAAACGCATTGATTTTATATGAAATTTGGGCGGTCGCCGGCAAATTGCGGTCCAAAAAACCGGGGGGTGGTCGATAGATAGCGTCTGCGGCCGGATCCACACTGTACACCGCCTTGAGGGTACTGGGGGTTGCCAGTAAATTGTTTTCGGTTTCAAACGGCAACTCACCCGGGTCGTCCGGGATTTGGGCCACTGTGCGGGTACGACGCTTGATCAATATTTCCGTTTCGGTGCCTTCTGCCAGCGTGAACGTCAACGGCACCCTGGCAGGACGGGCCGGCAGCAGCTTGATTCCGAGCATGTTCAAAAAGGCCACGAAGTTTTTATGGGGGGTCCGGTTGAGCCGTTCGATGATGTCCTCGGCCATGTGGGCGAAGATCTTCAACAGCGCGACACCCGGATCTTTTTCATCAGAGACCTGCCATTCCGGCGTGTAATGAGGCACCAGCCGCTTGAGCTGCGCCAGCAGTTGACTGAATCTGCGGGGATCGATCTTGGGCGCTTTCAGGTTCATCCGGTCTAGATGCCTTCCGTCAGGTAGAACGGGTAAACGAGATTGAACTCATTGTTGGTTTTCCGTACGCGATAATCGATGCTGACCAGTAACTTGCCTTCGTCGGCCAGTTGCGTGGATACGTCCAGATCGATGATTTCAATGCGGGGCTCCCAGGCTACCAGGGCTTCGCGCACACTGCTCTCGACCAATCCGACAGTCGCGGTGTTCATGGCGGCGAATACCAGCTCGTGGATCCCACACCCGAAGTCGGGCCGCATGACCCGTTCACCTTTGGCGGTGGAAAGGATAATCCAGACGGCCTCCCGGATGTCCTGCTCGTACTCGGACATGGCCACGCGACCCGTCGAATGATCCATTCCTACCGGAAACTTCCATCCGCGACCTAAGAATTCCCGGGGCACTTCGAATTCCCTCTTTGTCCGATCAACACCGCGGGACGGGTGTGAATCGAGACTGTTGGTTGTTGGAACATCCGTGGCAATTTGTGCTATGGCGACATGTAGAATGCAGGAGTGCTCCAGGTACTATTAACCACCTCCTTTGATAAAGAGCGGAGGACAGCCGTTTACCAATGGTGGTGGTTTTAACCCCGTTCAGGAGAGCTGGGGTAAGGGGCAGGCAGGTTATTAATTGATTTTTACCAGCGTACCCTGAATCGTCAGGGTGCCGGTTGATTTGATTGTCATGGCAGCTCCGGCCTCGATATCGATCTTTTGCGATTTAATTTTCAAGCTTAAACCGCTCTCGATGGTCAAGCTTCTCTGGGTGGAGTCGATCACAATGGAATTGGATCCGCTTTTGTCTTCTATGATGATCTTCTCCGATCCGATCGAATCATCCAGGACCAGTCGATGGCCGCCATTGGTGTGAATTTCAATTTTTTCCTTTTTTGACTGACGGTCGTCGTTGAAGATGATTTCATGCCCGCTGCGGGAGCGAATTTTTCGAATATTGTTTTTGCCGTCGCTGTTGGTTTCCGGGGGTGTATCGACCCCGTTCCACAAGGCGCCGATTATGTAAGGATGCCGAATGTCATTGCGTTCAAAGGCCACCAGGACTTCATCGTCGACCTCGGGCAGAAAGAAGCTGCCGCGTTGTTTGCCGGCCATCAATACACCAATTCTGGCCCAGTAGCTGTCGTCCGGATTATCTCGGCAAGGAAATTTGACCTTGACCCGGCCCAGTCCATCGGGATCTTTGTTATTGGTGACAATGCCGACCGCGACCCCTCTGACTTGCCCCGCCTCTTCCTCATCCTGTTTCTGCAACAGATCCAGCATGCTCATATGGTCGTATCCTTCACATTGAATGATGTTTTATAGCCGGAAGCGTTAATTGTATGGGTGGCTTTTTCGATGTAGTAGGTTTTGCTGAACACTTTGCCGAGACCCAGGAGTTCGATATTTTTATCAGCCCGGATCTCGGGGATACCTACGGACTCACCGCTGCCCTTGACAAATATCTCGGAGCGTTTCCTTAGAATGGCCTTTGCCTGTCTGTCAGCTTCTTGTTGTGAATATACCGGCCGGCAATTCCGCAGGACTGTATCTTTGTTGTAGAGCGATGCCATCACCTCCGCGCCGCTTCTTCGGCCGGGGTCCCGGCCGAGCTCATCGCCTTTTCCGGCTTTGCCGACGATCTCCTTCTTGGATTTTATATCCCAGCCTCTGACCTCAACCTTAGCAATCTGCTTGGCCAGGTTGACGTCGGGCGAGAAGCTTATCAGGCCCTTTCCCCACTCGAGAGTCACCGCCGCACTCTCATTGGAAGAAGGCTCCTTAAAAAACAGGGTGTCATTGAAGACGTAAAGTTCAAACCCGTTCCGATCTGCCAGTCTCTTGAGGAAGTGGTAGTTGCTCTCCTGGGTTTGTTCGATCCTGGGATGGATGACCTGAGAATCCTGCACGTCTGGCTTCAGGTTGTGTTCACTTGCGATTTCACGGGCGACCTGGCTGTCTTTCCTAGCGTCCCAGCTGCGGGATTGCTTGCCCTGCATCATACTATGGGAAAAGTCAAAACCGCTCACCGTTATCTGAGGCACACCGCCTGAGGGGAAATTGACACTGACCGAACTGATCAGTCCGTAATGCATGAGCTCCAGATTCTTGATGTCTGTGTAGCCCATATGAATCTTTACTTTTTTGCCAAAGGCCAAGAGGCTCCTCAGCCAATTGAACTCGCGATGGGTCAGATCAAACCCATTGTCGATCGTGAAAGAGAAACGATCCGCGCCGTCGAGGATATTGTCTACCTGAACGCTGGTGACTTCCATTTTCTCGGTGAGAACGTCCTTGCCTTCAACCAGGATTTGAAAGCCCGGCGCATAGAAAGCCTGGTACTTTTTTTCCAGCCCTTCGATCTTCATCTACTTGTCCAGCGGCGGTATCCTAATTTCCCGGCCGGCTTCCAATTTTCGGGGATTATGGATTTCATTTTTTCTGGCAATCGGGCGCCAGTGCGCAGCATTGCCATATGCTTCAGCCGCCAACAGCCACAAGCTGTCGCCTTCCTTGATTACTTTTCTCTTGGTTCGATCGGCTGACTCCCGACCGATTTCCTGGAGCTGTTCGGTGATGGTTCTGTATTCTTTGAATGTGACGTTCAGGGTTGCGCGAACCGGTGTCCCGTCATCGAGGAACATGGTATATTTTTGCGTCAGCCGCTCAATAATGGCTTTAAATTGAAACTTGCCCCAGACAAACCGGCAAACCGGCGGGGCATGCAACTCCGCGTCGATATGCAACAGCGCAACAAGTTTATCCGTGTATTTTCGGATGTCTTCGCCCTTTTTGTAGGTGTAGGTGTCGAAGAAAAGCTCCATGCTCAGCGATTCGGCATCGCCGGAGGCAAATTGCAAAAGCGGGGTTTCAAGTCCGGGCACTGAATTGCTTTGAAAGGTATTGCTTTTTTCGACCGAATATTCACCCGGGTTAAACAGAACTTCGATGGGCTTTCCCTTTTGTTTACCGTTGAGCGGTTCAATAAATGCTTTTTTTAGGTTTTTTACGGTCATGATATAGAGCCGGAGTGTTGGAGTGTTGGAGTACTGGAGTGTTGGAGTATTGGAGTTCTGGAGTATTGGAGTATTGGAGTACTGGAGTGTTGGAGTATTGGAGTACTGGAGTACTGGAGTGTTGGAGTACTGGAGTATTGGAGTGTTGGAGTACTGGAGTATTGGAGTGTTGGAGTACTGGAGTACTGGAGTGTTGGAGTATTGGAGTCTTGGAGTACTGGAGCAATGAGGTGTTGGAGTACTGGAGTATTGGAGTGTTGGGTGTGATTCAAACCTAAATGTATACGCAGCGTTTTAGACCATATCGCGATATGATCATTTGCTCGCTGACTGCAGCTGGGCCAAAACAAATTCAAGTCGGTGCGTGCAAATTCGATAGACCGCCCGTCTTGGTCCGGAAATGTGGTTTCCAATACTCCGATACTCCAATAATCTTGTGGTTTAGTTCCAGAGCCCCCTCTGGGGGCAACTCGAATGGGGTCTTATGGGCTCGGATTTTTTACTCCAAAGTTCAACTCACAGGCCGCGTCTCTCCTTTTCGGTTTGGATCCTGCGCTCTATCTGGTCGTACACCTTACCGGCCAGTTCGTTGATATCAACCGCCGGCGCTTGCGCTGTGCGGTTTCCCGACACTGGGTGTTCAACTTTTGTTGCCATGTCGCCGGCAGCTTTCGTTGCCTGGGAGGTGATCTTTTTTGGGGGACGTGACTGTTGCACTTCAGAAGGATTAAAGTGGGGTTGACGAGAGCCCGCTGTTTGATTAGCCGAGTGAACCAAGCGGGGGAGCTCTGCATAGACAGTAGCCGGCGGTTCAGACGCCTGCCGGTTTTCATTGTCTATTGTCCGCGATCCGTTTTGCGGTTTGAAAATGGAGTTGATTAAATCAAAGTGGCCCTGGCCTTCAACGGGACTTTCGAAAAAGCCGGTTGGCCGGCGACGGTCGCGGGCGACCACAGGATTTGCGCCCACGCGGGAATGACCGCTGAGTCTCAGGAATCTGTCATACCCGCGAAAGCGGGTATCCAGATCTTGCAATGCAACTTGGCTTTTATAGATAGCCATATTACGATGATGAGGTTTTTCAGCAGCTTCAACCATCGAATGAACCGCCCTGAATGCTTGCGTTCGCATTGGTTGTGGTTTTATTCGCCGGGCTAAATTTGAATGATAATGTGTCGCGTTATGAAAAGACAAGGAGTTAGAACCGGCAAAGGAATGATCGATGCTTGATTCGATTTCCTGAGCCGCAGTCTTTGGCCGCTGCGAGATCCCGCTAATCTGCCGCTGCTTTTCAGGTGCGAATAAAATTCCGGTAAAATTCGCAAGAAAAACCGCCTTGTTTGTCAAAGGTCTCGAGGGCATAAAGGTTTCGACAACAGACGACACCCCTTGTTTTTGAAACTTTTGCCATTTTTTCCAGATGTCTCGATGTATTGTTTTGAGAAAGAATGGTCTGTGTTCCTGACCGGCTTGAGAAAGATCGGCAGCCTTTACGGGATACCTTAACTGACTAATGCGCATTAACGCCTTGCTTATCAAATGCCTTTGAGCGACGATTGATTGGGCGGGATCAGATAATGCTGAAATCAAGGCAATGATTTTATCAAAGCCGCTTTCGAGGATGAGGGGGGAAAGCACCAATTCTCTTTTAAATTCTTTGGAGTTTCCTTTCGATTGATAGGTAGAAAGAAAGCGGTTTGAAAAAGTATTGGTGAGAGAGCGGACCGCAGGGCGAAAAGATAATGAGCTCGTCTTACGCAATAAATTGATCCATATTGGACTCTCGAATCGAGCGGTAAGGTAAGATTTGCCGGCGGAATATTGGCGCCAGTGTTGGCCGTCGACTTTGGAAACCAACCTCAATAGCATCGACAAGGCAATGCGAATATTGACCCAGGCGTGATGATGAAAATAAATGCTCTCATGCTGGATCACCTTCCGCCCGGCGCCGGGGAGCCCCGGTTGCCGCCTGGCATAGACCACCGTTGCCGGGCCCATGAGACCAAGACCTCTTGCAATGGTGTATTTTGCAAGTATCCGGTCTGAAAACGCCGGATTGATACGCCCTGCAAATGTTGGCGCGGGCAGCAGTTTGATCGTTGCCTTAAAGCCCGGATTGCCGGTGGTTACTGCTGTCAGCATGTCTGTCAAGTGATGGAGGTTTTTGCGCAGCTATTCAAGGGTTCAGGGTTCAGCGCCGCCGCTGGCCAAAAGAGCGGCCAGTTTGATCGAACATGAAACTGAAGTTGTACATAAGGGCAAATTACAAATTACAAGCACCAAATTACAAATAAATCTCAAATCTCAATATCCAATTACCGAAACCTAGTTTCACAAGCCGGGTGGGAGAATAGAAAGATTTAAGGATAGAGTTTCAGGATGTGTATGATCATACCGGACGAACTCGCGCCACCATTCTAGGTTTCACCAAGTATTTAGTACCCTACTAGCTTGATCAGCGGAAGAACAGTAACCCTGAACGGTGAACTCTGAACCTTTGAACGCTTACTTTTTCGCTTACCCCTTTTTCATCCCCTGGTGAGCAAAGTCAATGCTTTCTACGGCAATCGTGTTGCCGAGGCCATTGAGATCGGTGCCCGACCACTTTATTGGGTAGGCGTCGATGAAAACCCAGCGACAATTTTCATTTCCCGCCTGATCTTTTAACACAACGGATATTGTCTTTGGATCGATTTTGCCGTTGACTACCTCCTGGTGCCATTGCCGCAATTCGGCTGCGTCCGTAATGCCTCTTTTCAGGGTTAAATTGGGGTATTTGGTGATTTTGACCAGATGGTGAACGTAGTCGTTAATGCCCCCTTCGCGGAATTCTTCGGTTTCCGTTTCAGCCTGCAGGCCGGCAACCTCCGTAAATCCCCCAATCTCGGTACCGCCGATTTCGACCACGAAGTTGAATACGGCATAAGGGTCCCTTTTTGTCCTTTCTGGCATAGGAATTCTCCGGATCAAACATCGAATATGTTTTCAGGTTCGCCATTCAGTTGGCGGTTGATGGCGGAAATCTCCCGGCACCACCGCCGTCTTTCCCGGTGATCCAGGTTCATGATTTCGGCGTGAGGCCAGTGAAGGTAAAACGCGATAAAGGCCATCTCCTCATAGAGGCGCTCGAGGGGATAGCCGCTTATGCTCCCCCCAGGTCGTCAACCGGAACGTCAAACGTCTCGTCGCACTTCGGACATATCGCGTTTACCTTGAGGTTGCCGTTGCTGTTAACGCTCTGGTAGAAGGTCTGGAGATAGGACAAATCCGAGGCGTAGAGATTTTCAATGACCCTCGGATTGATATCGGGCAGGCCACCCAGCTTCGTGATCACGCGGGAAAGCACAATTATCGTGAGATAGGCGGGATTTTGCTGCACCCGCGGGTCCTTGAGAGGCAAAATCTCGTCGCCGGCGGTGGCCAACCGCATGACGCCGTCCTTGTGGAGGGTTCCCTCTTTGTCCAGATACCCTTTTGGCAGGATAAAATCGATTTCGGTCTGAAATGTCATCTTTCAGGTCTCCTTATCAATAATTTCAACTTTCGCGGGTGACCCCTTCGTTGCAAATTTCTAGGGTTTCAATGGAAACGTCATTGGCGGTGGCGTTCAAGTCCATTGGCGTGTATTTCGTCGGCCAGGCTTCGAAGATTTCGAAACGGGCCTTATCATTGCCGGCCTCGTCGATTACGACAATCGCGATATTTTTGCGCTGAATGTCGCCGTCCATGACTTGTTTTTGCCATTTGTACAGTTCCATTGAATCGGTAATGCCCCATTTCAAAGTGATGTGACCGTACTTGGTCAATCCCGGCAGTTTGCGCACATGAGTCGGTTCATTGCCTTCACGGTAATCGACCGGATCAACGGTAATGTCAAACCCGGCGACTTCGCGAAATCCGGCTTGCTGGATTCCGTCTATCTCCAAGCGGAACCTGAAGTTTCTTAGGGGATCATTTCTGGCCATTGTTTTCACCTCCTTGGTGTAAAGGCTTGATAGTTAAACGTCTGGGGATTTCTAAAACTTATTGTAATTGCAATAGATTTGAAGACCAATGGTTTGATCAGCCAGCGGGGAATGATGGAATATTGGAAGGCTGGAACACTGGGTAATAAAAGCGGAGTGCTTCTAATTTTAGGTAAATAAGCAAACCGAACTTGTTATTAGATCGATCAACATCCGCTAACCCCAACATTCCAGTATTCCAGCATTCCATCATTCCTAATAGGGCGAAGCCCTTAACTATATTTCTTCCAATTCCGATCCACCCGAAAACTGGGTGATACGAAAAATCACAAATTCTGCCGGCTTCACCGGTGCGACGCCGATAATGCAGATCAAACGGCCGTTGTCGATATCGTCCTGGGTCATGGTAGTTCGATCGCATTTTACGAAAAAAGCCTCTTCGGCCTTGGTGCCCATCAGCGCCCCGTCGCGCCATACCGTGGTCAAAAACTGGGTGATCGTCTGCCGGACCCGAGCCCACAGTTTTTGATCGTTTGGTTCAAACACCACCCATTGGGTGCCCTGTTCGATAGACTCTTCGATATAGATGAACAGCCGCCGGACGTTGATGTATTTCCAGAGGGGGTCGCTCGATAGGGTACGGGCGCCCCAGACACGAATGCCTCTTCCTGGAAAGGCTCTAACTGCGTTAACCCCTCTGGGATTCAAGATGTCTTGCTCGCCCTTTGTTATTTGGAACTCAAGCTGTTTAACACCCCGCACGATCTCGTTGGCTGGGGCCTTATACACCCCCCTTTCGATGTCGCTTCGTGCATAGATTCCCGCAATGTGTCCGCCGACGGGAACCAATCGCAAGGATCCAGATTGTGGATCGACCAACTTTACCCATGGATAGTAAAATGCCGCATATTTCGTATCCAAATCATCACGTGGTTTTAATTTATCGACTTCTGCAGCTCCTTGTTCTGAGTCAATAATGGCAAAGCGGTCCTTTAGGTTTTCGCAATGGGTAATTAATTGCTTTGCTAAACCTTGCACGGAGAATGGGTTAGGACAATAAATAATCGAAATCCCATCAACTTCACTGAATCCCGTTAAGCCTCTGCGTTTTCCAGGATCATTCGTTTCCGTTCTTGTGTAATCTAAAAGGACTAAAGCGCCATCTCCGTCGATTCCACCTTCAAGGTACGTCAATTCGCCGGGCTCACTTGGTAACTCCCCTGAGTCCTCGTTGTTTTTTTTCGAAAGTCTAATCAGTTTCGACACACCGTTGATCCTCTTCTCGTAATAGTTCGGCGAATCTTCGGTAACGGAAAGGTCATCAAATTCCTCAGCCGCAGCAGGACGCGGTAGGGTCTTCTCATCCTGCTTCGGATCGTACAGGGAATCAGGATTTTTTTTCCAATAATAGATTCTTAGCTTAAATAGTTGATTTACATCCGTGCTGGATGTCCCCTTTTCTACAATGAGGGCTATCCGATTTCCCCAGCTCCCCTCGCCCACGGCGTCCGCGGTCAAAGCATTTCCAAGTTTAAGCGACGCTAAGGTCGCAGGAGTATCGCCAGCCTTGACGATCCGTCCGATGTAACACCGTTTACCGCCGTTATCGAAAAATCCCTGCACCGCATAGGGTAGATATTTGTTCTCACCAAAGTAACTGCCAAATTTCCGCTGGTAATCGAGCCAACTGGTTACAAGTGTGGGAGTTGTAGGTCCCCGCTCAGTCTCACCTAAAAACCCGGCAGTGCTGGTACTGACCCCTTCAATCGGCTTGGCGCCGATTTCAAACTCCTCTATGTATACTCCAGGTGATAGATACTCTGGCATTGTATACCTCCTTTCTTAAAGCGGATTGCTGACTATTTTTTCTATAATAGTTTCATACTTATCTTTTTCCGTTTCATTAATGTATTGATTAATCAGATCGAACGAATCTTTGACTTTATTTTTGACGTATTCTCTTATACACTTATCAGTTGTAGCGGATCTCAGATTTTCTAAAGCATTCCTAAGTTTGGTTCCCAATTCGTTACTGTCATAAATCTTTGTTTCTTCTAATATCTTCAAAATGATAAGCGTGTATGCATACATTCTGCACTGTTTACCTTCCTGTTTGGCCTTCTCAGCTTTTTCCTGGTAGTCGCCAGCCTTTTTTAGATTATCGTTTATGTTATTATGAGTATTCATTAGATCCTTAAATTCCGCAGCTTTGAAGGCATAATATTTTTTTGATCTCTCAAATTCATCATTGGCCCTCATTAACGTCATAATGTCATTTAAATTGCCTGCATCGAAATCTAAATGGACCTCCGGCTTTTTTTCTATGGGGTGATAATCACCGTCGTCACTCTTACCATTTCTGAAGGTCAGGCTTTGCAGATTTTTTTGTTGAGTTTTCAATTTTTCAAGATTCTTATCAGTACTTGCAATCAGAGCTTTAATATTCTCTTGGATATCGTCGGGAATCTTTGCCCGAGCGGATTCGGTTTTTTTAACCATGCAGTCTTTTTGTTGCTTTAGTTTTTCGTGTTGTGATTCATATTTGCTCAATGCTTCAGTCAAATCATTATAAAGTTTGAATAGCTCTTCGTCTCCTGCTTTCAGAGCATCGCTTAGTTCTTGGTCATTTTTGGCTTCTATTTCGGCGCTCTGGTTTGCCTTTTTTTGCTTATCGAGTTTGTCTTTCAAGTTATTTTTTACGATACATTTTTTATCCGCCACTGCCGGCGTATTATCCGACGTTGTTGAATTCGCTTCACCTTGGTTTAAGACTTTTTCTTCGTCATTCATTTTTACCTCCCTTCTTCAGGTATCTATATCTCGATTTTAATGTAAGTGGTCTTGCCGTATTTTACATCGACGGGTGGGATTTTACTTACCACAGGAGAGATGACTTGCAGCATCAACACAGGCTTATCCCCCGCTTTCTGACCATTAAATACCTTACCATTTATTTCTTTGATAACCTTTTTGGTCAGCTTATTCATGAATAAAATGAACTGTCCCTTTGGGTTGGCTTGGAATTCCAGCTTCGTTTCTTCGGGAGGACTTGCCTGCATATCGCTGACGCGGATTTTGGCTTCGGAAACCGGTTTACTGGTGCCATTTTGCTTGTGGACGACTTCTCCGTGAACAAGGGTTGCGCCCGGCGGAAAAGGGTAATTCACATCCGGCATGAGATCGACTGAGGCAATGATAGCATCTCCGAGGCTTTTAAGACTGACATTGTCCATGAGGTCGATCCGGCTTTGCGGAGGTGGAGGTGAGACTAACTGCGGTATGGTTACATCGAACTGCGTTTTAATATAATAGGCTGACTCTATGCAAACCGTATAATCGCCGTTCTCAAGTCCCAAATAAACAAAGTGACCGCTTGGATTCCGGATGACTTTACGTTCCAAACCCTTCAAGGAAACCGCGATATCGCCGGAAGGTCTCAAGTCTTGTGCGCTACGGTCAAAAAGTTGAATGGCCAATGACAGGCTGCGAAACGGTCTCTCAATAAATGCAAATTTCGACAGATCGATCATGATCTTTTCCCACCCTCAGGGCCTAGTTGCTTCTCGTTCCCGGACCGGGGCCGCCCCGGGCAGCGATTCTGAATCTATGAACACAGGGGTAGCCAAATAAAAGACCGATACCCGCATGGGGACTTCCAGGGCCTGCCAGATTTGAGTCTCGGTTTCCTGGCTTAGCGGATTCATCGTGATTCGTATTTGTTCAGCCGTGCCTTCTAGGCCACTGCCTTTGAGATCTGCTCCCAGTAAAACAGATTTTTCAAATAATATTTGCATGGCCCGGCCCAGCATCATCAAAGCGCTCTTTTCATTGGCACTCGCGGGGGTCAACATATAGTGCAAATCAAAGGCTTGGCGTCTGACTTCATGGGAGTTCTGGGCCAAGGGCGGATGGTTTTTGAGATCCGGATTTTCGACAATTCTATAAAGATAAACAGAAAGCATGTTCTTGGTTTGGGCGCCTTCGATCTTTTTCGGTGCTTCGAGCTCAACTGTGGGTGGATCCCCCTCCCATTTGGTCTGCGCAAAATTATCGAATAAGATGTTTTTCAGCGTATCACCGACGCTGTATAGTACGCTAAAATCCGGCATTTATGCTCTCAAAATCAATCAATTCTCATCTTCGATATTCTTCGTAGTCTCATCCCGGTGTTGTAATGCGTTTACCAATTCCTCATTAGTTATCCTTAAAATCCTCCACCAGTCGCTTAGCAATAATCTTTTTACGTTCGTCCAACTCTTCGATCCGTAACATTTCCTTTTCAGCCAGCAGTTCGACCAAAGCGTAAAGAAATGAGGCGTTTTCTAATGACTTGCTGGTATTGGCATTCACACGCTGATGGCAATAACGCAGCCCTTTATCGGTCTCCGACCGCAGAAAATCGGTTTGATTCTTCTGCTCGAGCCGATGAGAATCCCATAGCGCTGCATGCTTTGAATGCCTCTCGCCTCTTTGTTTTTGGATAACCTTCAAAATGGGCTTTCTTTTTATTCTCGGCATGTTTACCACCCTATAGTCTCAAACATATTCTTGATAGGCGCCGAAATCGGCCTTGACGAATAGGTTTCCCATTTTTTGCAGTTCACGCTTCGTTGCTTGAATTAAATGTTTCATGGTCACTAACTGGCCGTCGCCGGCGGCATAAAAGGAGGCATTCAAGGCAATGTTTCTGATATTGCCGCCGGCGACCTCAAATTGCTCCGCCATATAATCGTAATCCACTTCTGCGGATAGCGGTGTGTCGTTCGGCCAGATGACTTGCCAGATGCGCAGCCGATAAGCTTCTTTGGGGAAGGGGAATTCGACGATAAAACGGATACGGCGAACAAAGGCCTCATCGACATTTTGCATCAGGTTGGTCGCCAGGATAGTGATTCCTTCATACTCTTCCATTTTCTGCAGCAGATAAGCGATTTCGATATTGGCATAGCGATCATGGGCGTCTTTCACCTCGGAACGCTTGCCGAACAAAGCATCGGCCTCATCAAAAAATAAGATGGCGTTGCTGGTTTCCGCTTCTTTAAAGATTTTGCTCAGATTTTTTTCGGTTTCTCCGATATACTTGCTGACCACCGTTGAGAGGTCGATTTTATATAAATCCAGCTGTAACTCATTCGCCATGATGCCGGCGGCCATGGTTTTGCCGGTACCGGGAGGACCGTGAAAGAGCACAGTCAATCCTTTTCCCAATGACAGCTTGCGATCAAAGCCCCAGTTTCCATAGACTTTATTCTGATATTTCACTTGGTTGGTAATTTCTCGAAGCTGAGCCATCTGGTCGGCGGGGAGCACGATGTCGGCCCACGTGTCCCGTGGCTTAATTTTGCGCGACAACTGCGCCAAATTGTGGTTGGAATGCACGCGACAGGCGCTATAGAGATCCTGCATATTGACTTTGCCGTTGTGGGGAGCGCGCCAGAGGGCAAGATTTCTGGCGGTTGCTACGGCGTCTTGAATCTGGCCACCGCTGAAGCGGAACTTGTTGGCGAGATCCTCCACGCCAACATCGGTTTCAAGCGAGGTGTCGCCATTCAATGATTTGTGCCACAACTCCAGGCGATCGCTATAGCGCGGACGAGGAAACTCTAATCGAAAAAACCGGGAATTATGCAAAGCATCCATCGGCTCCCAGGTTCGGTCACCAGCAAGGAAGGCCAGACCTCGCCGCTCTTCCAGCGAGCGCAATAAGACCTGCAGCGCGCTGCGTTGATCACCAGCGAGAAGGGCATCGAAGTTGTCCCAGTATAAAGCAGCTGTCTGTAAAAGGGCCTCGCGGGATCTTAGATTAACAGCCGTTTCAAATATCATATCACGGTCGTTCACCAAGGATGCAACATCTACGGACAAGAGGCGAAATCCGATCTCCCTGCAAAGCGCTTCCGCTGTGGTCTTTTTGCCCACCCCGTAATTTCCTTGGAAATAAAAAATTTTGCCTTTTGTCTTGGGATCTTCATCGGTGACCAGTTGTAAGAGGCGGTCTTTGACCGCAATCGGCAATTGGAGATCTTCCAATGTTGCCTGGGGTTCGCAGAGCCGAGATTGGTCTGTCAGGCGGTCATCGATCTCATCGGAGCCGAGCAAAAAGTTCACCACACGATCATCAATCTTGATGAGTTTGCTGAGAAGCGGTGGCTGGATGTGGGACGGATCTGAAAAAAGATAAGCCAGGCGATGCTTGATTAGGGGGGCGGACGGTGCAAAATACTGTCGCAGCTTCATTTTTAAGCTAAAAGACGAACTCAGTAAACTGAGGACCAGATCCACGCTGGGACGTTTGCGAGTCACATCATCCTGGAGGTAGGCATAGAGCTTTTCGTAACGAAGTTCGAGCTCCGGGGCCAGGCAGAACATCAATATGTCGATCTCAATGGGCGATAAACCGAAAAGTTTTTTTAACTGCTCCAGGCGCAATGTACCGCCGGCCCTTATGAAGGCGGCTTTGTTTTCGGAAATCCGTGCTTCGAGCGCCGCGAGGTGTTCCTGAAAAAGTTTTAACCGGGAGGGTTCATCTTCAACCGGACTATCCATTACACCGTCTTGAGTTAAAATTACATCAATTTCCTCCTCTTTAATGTACAGCCCGCGCAATGGATCAGCAGGATCATGACCTTTAATTCTGAAGTTGACGACCTGCCGACGAATCAAAAGGTCAATTCGTCTAAGTTCATCGAGAAGATGCTCCAGACTATTCTCGTAACCTTCAATATTCAAGACTTACTCAATTCCTAGTTGGATCGGCTCAAGGCTTTTTACAAAAAGGTCAGCAGCGACCCTAAGTCGCTTATATGTGTTTTTGTCAACAAGGTTGGTGGTTTATTGGGCCTAAAGCTCCGCCTGCTCACTCCCTTGTCCTGGTCGGAAGCGCTTTGGCAAAATTTGGATAGAAATTAATCGATGTAGGTTTTATTGCGTCCTGCTTTTAACACTGATTTCACTAGTGCTTCACAGGAGTATAAAAGGGCAGGGTTTGCTCAGTTAGTGCTTTCAATGCAACGGATTGATTCCCGGCAGATAGGATTCAATGAATGCTTTGATCATATCAAGATCTTTCAAAGCGAGCTGCCGGCCGCTGGGCACATGTTCGATCACGCCCCGCCATAGCGGTTTTTCACCTTGTAGTTCTCTGGGCTCGAGCCAAAAACGAACAATGAAAGCGTGGGTATGGTCTTCGGCTAACTCCATTTTTTTCCTCGGCTAATATAATTTTCTGATCAGAATTTGATTGGAAATGGTTCGATTGGGCCTCTATTGGTTCGAAATGAAAATTAGAACTGGCTCACAGTGCGTATACAACATGGCCCATAAAAAAGCGTCACACGAGCGTCACCGGAGCGTCAAAACATGATTTTATAGGCTATCCACCGAATCTTCAGCCTGGATGATTCGTCCCAGGTGCTTGGCGGTACGCCGCAATTGTTCGGCAGATTTTTCAAAGTCGTGCAGCGTTTGCTGTATTTGCGTCAATAGCTGTTGTGCGTTGCCGGGGGTTGCCTGCGCAGGGGAGTGGACTCGCTCAAGTCTAGATTTTTGGCAGAATTGGGAATACAAATTCCGGGTTTCTTCCATTGGTGAAACACCCAAATCCTCCTGTAGTATTTTGCGACAATTCTCGTACTGCTGCAATGCCATTGCACGCTGCCCGCTGTGATAATAAAGCCGCATCATTTCTCTATGAATTTCTTCCCGCAGCGGGTCAAATTCCAATATATTCCGGCCGCAGGCTAATCCTGCCTCATAAGCGTCGTGGTGGCTGAAGTAACGAAGGAGATGATCCAGACTTTTCAAATACAGTGAGCGTAAACGCTCTCGTTCCCTTAAGGCCCATTCGTCATAAAAGCCCTCCAGAAGGTCACCTTTGTAAAGGGTCAACGTTTTTTCAAGTATACAGACATCCTCGGCGGTCAGCTTTTTATAATGCTTCGCAAGGATTTGCTTGGAATTATATTCAAAATCCGCAACATCGAGCCAATATTTGCTTTCCCGGTTGAAACTGACCTCTCCCGAAGACGTGGTTACTATATAGGTTCCTTTGGGAATAGTGCCGGGCTCCAAAACTTTGCGCAGACGCCAGATTGCGGTTCGCAGGCTATTGCGAGCCCGCTTATCACTGGATTCCCCCCAGAACAGACCGGCCAAAACTTCGCGGGCATGAAAACGTTGACGAAAGAGGGTTAGGTAGCCGAGCAACGCTTTAACAGCACGGCCCATCTTGTTACTAGCAGGCAGTCCTTCGTGAGTGACATGAACGGTTCCTAATAGATTTATCCTGACTGAACTCATTTGGACACCTCCAAACTGTTTGAGATCATATCGAAAGACCGCAATCGTTCAGGGGTTCATGGTTCCATTCTTCGCCCTTTAGGCTGCGCAGGGCAAGCAAGGTTCAAGGTTAGGGTTCAGGTTCAATCGGAATCAATTTAAATATTTTGATTCTATTGGAACAAAAATATGTATTGAAAGTAGCGAGTCCGGCACCAAAGGAATGGAAAGAATTACGCGCAGTAGTTTCAATTCTGAAGGCGGTGGTTGATTGGATCAGCTTATAACCCGTTTGCAGGGAGAAAACATCCCCCATTTGGGGGATTGCACGGATTATTTATTTAGCATTGCCTATCTGCCCAAGACGTAAAAAGATCGAGTATTGAAACGATGGCCAGCCATGATGCTACTCACGAATGAATCGCAGCCTTTTATGCAATAAGTAAGCTCTGATAACGGGTTGCTGTGAGATCAGCATGGCCCTGGGAATCTCGGGTACATTGGTGTTCCGACTGGTTGAAAATAATTCGGTAGGGAACTAGCTATCGGGCGTTTAGTTGATGAAACGCAGCGACAACTGCCGCCTGGGTGCGGTTGTTCACTCCTAACTTGTTGAAGATGTTGATTACATGGGTTTTAGCAGTATGGACGCTGATGGACAGGATCTCGGAGATTTCAGGGTTGGTAAAGCCTTCAGCAATCAGATTCAACACCTGGACCTCTCGGTCGGTGAGGAATAATCCCGGTTTACGCTCATCATTGGCCGCCGGTGTATCGTTTAGATCCTTTTTTATCTCAAATAACGCTCTTTCCAGGTTCTCAATATACCGGTCCTGTCTTTGTTCCTTTATTATTTTATCAGTTGTATGGATACCATATACGATGATCGAGGTGATTTCCCGATTTTGATTTAAAATCGGAACAGCCCGCTGCTGGCACCAGACCCGCCGGTCGGCTGTCAGATCACAACTCTTTTCAATCATGCAGGCCTTTTCGGATTCAAGGACATCCCTGACCGGGCATACCGGGCATGGGATCTCTCGCCTGAAAAAGATTTCATAACAAATTTTGCCACTGATATCTCTCTGTTCTAACCCATGTTCCATGGCTTTTTTACGGTTGCCCCAAATAATCCGATATTCTTTGTCGATAATGCTAAAAGGATCCGGCAAGTCTTGCAGAAACGTTTGACAGAACTGCGTTATCCCAGCCTCCAGAGAAATTGTCCCGGATAATGGCATATACCCCCCCCCACTTATTTAATCAACATACTTTCCCGATTGAATAACCAGTCTGCTATTTAAAGGTCAAGTAATTGTTTTTTATATAAAATTTTTAATCTTACCGGGAATTAGGAAAAAAATTTATATTATGAAATAAATTCTGGTCAGCAAAGGAGTCTGATCAAAAAGACCATTTAAAGGTTAAAATTGAGACTCAAATTTAACTTTTGAGGTTAATCTTGCTTAGAGCCGTAGAAGAGGAATTGATGAAAAAATCATTGAAAGACCTTTTTGAGTGACTACCCGGATGCCGGTGGGATGTTGGTATATCGTGGCACTGAGAAGCTGGTGGTTGACGGAGTTCTCTGCTGGCCGATTGAAGATTTTCTCCTTCAACTCAAGCCAAACCACTGGCCTCAACCCTGATTCGTTGCCAGAATTTTTCACGCCCAGTTTATTGAATATACTAATCACATGGCTCTTGGCAGTGTGTTTGCTGATGGATAGTGTTTGGGAGATTTCAGGATTTGTCTGACCTTTGGCCATCAGAAAGAGGATTTCCATTTCCCGGTCGGTGAGGCCGGCATGCTTTTCGTGGTAGTCATTTTCATCTAGTGGGGCTTTCGGTTGCTGTTTGATTTCGAATAGCGCTTTCTCGAGATCCTTATTTTCGTGTATAGGCCCGAAAAGTAAACATCCGACTTTCAGCTAATACTCCAACACTCCGATATTCAAACAAGCCGAAATTTATTAAAATATAATTCACCTCTAGGAATTTCCTAATTTCGGGATATAGAACGGCTATTTTTAAATTAGGATACGTTCCCAATCAAACAGGCTGCCCGGATCGACTTTTGGATCTGATGGCCTTTGTCGCGGTCCGGCATACTCGTCGTGCCCGATGATATGACGGCGATTACGCACGATACTAGAATGCCGATCATAAATTTCAGCCAACAACTCATTGACCGCGGTGTATTGCTCCGTGGTAAAGCCGATCAGACTCGGATCGAGACGGTCATAGGCTGAACGTCCCATGTACTTGGGAACCATCTCATCCCGACTGCCGATGGCGAGAAATTCGATGCCGATGGAGTGTCTATTAAGTTTGTTGCGGTAATCCGGAAAATCATCCAGAAAACCCCGACCGGCATGCCACGCCACGCGGTCCTCTTCGACCAGCTTCACCACCAGCCCGCCTCTGGCGATCAGATAATGCGCCGACAGTTTGAAATCCACAAAAATCTGACGAACCTGCTCGATATCATAGGGGTTATCCTGGTCTTGGGCGACATTGCTCATGAAATGCAAAACCACATGGGTGATAACCCGATCGCCGCGCGGCGTGGAGCGCCTTTCGGGACCATCGACCGCCAATAATCTGTTTTCGATATTCATATGGAATTCCTTTCTGCCTGGATTTGCTTGTCGGTTTGACGACAGATTTTTTCAGACCTCTGCGACAATTTGTCTGCGACGGTGTCTGGATTCCTTGAAACCATGCCTGACGGCGGTGCCCGGTTGTTCGATACAAGCGTCGTCGCGGATCGTGAGCATCCAGTCTGATCAAAGAAAAGAAGCTCAAACCGTAAATCGTGCGTTCATAGATGGTGGGAGCGGTTTTCAACCGCGATTACCCTGGAAATCGTGGCCGGAGGCCACTCCCACAAACCACTAACTTATATCTGAATGGCTTTGATTACTCTGTAGTTCATGTGAGGTGTTCTGACCACAAATTCCGGCTGTTGATCAGGGTTTACAAGCGCTATTCGGGAGAATCGGCTAATAGAATCAGGACGTGAGCGTTGTGCTTGTTGAAAATAGTATGCGAATCGGACATCTGGTTGAGGCATCAGCGGATAAATCACAGCCAATCAAAATTTTAACCGTTTGACATTATTCAGCAAATTCTTGATCAAAGTCAATAGGAAAAAAATAATTACAAATCTACTCAACCGTAACAGGTAGGATTTCTCCGCTCTTCAAATTGACGAGTCCGTCTTCACAAATCCTCAGATACGGAATGGCAGCTCCGGTCAGGGTTATCAGGGAAAGCAGCGGATCGGGGAAGGAAACGCCCCGATCGGCAACGACTTTTTTGATCTCACGTAATTTTTGGGCAATGGTTTTGATCGGCAAATCCGACATGATGCCGAAAACCGGCAGAGGCAATTCAGCCTGCACCTCTCCGTCTTCACAAACGACGGCTGCACCCTGGTGGTCGTGGATGCGATTGACCGCAACCGCCATGTCCATGTCATTGGTGCCGACCACGACAATGTCCGATGAGTCCCAACCGGCGCTGCAGGCCATGGCGCCGGACTTGAGACCGAATCCTTTTATCAAACCCACCGCTGTTTGACCCGGGTTGTGGGTGCGGTCGATGGCCGCGACCTTGATCACATCCTGTTCGACATCAGATTTGATTTCACCGGCGGTCACCGGCCACTCGATTTGCTCCTCGGTGGTGACCAGATCGGTTAGCATGTTTATTACCCTGACGTTTCGGACCTGGGATTCCCCTCCGCCCACGATAACAAAATCCGCGGGTTTGAATTCCCTTCCGAGTTTGACGCTGTTCAGGCTTTCTTCAGCAAAGGCGTGGACGCGTGGGGCAGCCGTGGGCTCACCGTCCCGGGCGATTACCTTGCCGTTACTGACGACCAGCCTTGCTTTGATGGTCTTCAGGTCCGGTATCATCACCATGTCCGCCAGGCGGCCGGGAGCGATGCCGCCGATCAGCGGGTCCAGGCCAAAGTGTTCGGCCACATTCAGGGTGGCCATCTGAACGGCGGCAATGGGATCAAAACCGCAGTCGATAGCCTTTTGAAGGACATATTCCATGTAGCCTTTCTCAATCAGGTCCCGGGGTTCGATGCCGTCGGTGGACAGGATCAAGCGCCGCAGGTCGATGCCGCGGTTTTTGATCTGGGCGATTTCGGCCAGGTCGCGTCGGATGCTGCCCTCCCGCACCAGAATGTGCAGCCCGGCGCGCAGGCGCTCCAGCACCTGGTCGGCGTCGATGGGCTCGTGGCAGGAGGTAATGCCGGCGCTGACATAGGCTGCGAGTTTTTTATCGGAGGCGCCGGCCGAGTGGCCTTCCAGGGTTTTGCCGGCCAACAGCGTCTGCTCAAACTGCGGCAGTATATCCTCCGGGTACTGCAGGATAGATTGCCAGTAGCTTTCCCCCAAACCGAGGATGTCGTCTCTATCCAGCAGCCGGGCCAGATCCTCCGTGTTCATACCGCGGGCCGAGCTGCTGATGGACACCATGGCGGGTGCGGTGGCCAGGATCTTGATGGGCTGGTCTTTTAACGACGCCAGAAAATCGACCACGCCGGCGTACCCGCATACGGGGTATGGCTCCAGAGTTTCGGTGACGACGGTGGTGGTGCCGCCGGCCACGGTATATTTCAAAAATTCGGCCGGGGTAAACATCCAGGCAATGTGGGTGTGGCCGTCGATCAAACCGGGGATGACGGTCTGTCCCTGGGCATCGATGACCTCTGTCTGCGGGCCGATGGCGTCCCGGGCATTTGGACCCACATAGGCGATCCATTTACCTCTAACCGTGATGCTTTGGTCTTTTAGCAGTTCACCGGTGTAGACATTGACCAGGTTGGCATTTATCAGAGCTAAGTCGGCTTTTTCTTTGCCAAGAGCTACTTTTATGAGTTGGCTGGTTTCTTCGAGAGTCTTCGGTTTAAGAAATCCGGTAGTAGGCATATCAATTATTCCTTATTCCGGCAAAAGTTAAAATCACAAATTACAAAACCCAAATAACAAATAAATCCTTTAGCGTCATTTTAGGGTTGGATTGTTAAATCAGCCGCTAATACGGAGGCGTGGAGCTCGACTTTTAGCAGCATTTTTAATCCTTTGATTCATCTCATCAGTTCTGACGATACGTCTATCTGCTG
>Ga0209454_1000042_pt1 | contig 107243 bp, 68 predicted proteins | sample WorMetHERISLAND1_2_FD_187400 | JGI IMG/M metagenome (GOLD analysis project Ga0209454, IMG submission 187400) | Marine gutless worms symbiont microbial communities from Max Planck institute for Marine Microbiology, Germany - Olavius geniculatus... | ecosystem: Host-associated > Annelida >... | reverse complement strand
CTGGCACCGGGATAGGGGGTGACCACGACCGCTTTTTTGATGGTAAAATCGGGGTCTTCAAGCTGACCAAGCTGCAAGAAGCTGGCAACGCCGCCGACAACGATCAGCGCAACGACGAAATACGTCAGCACTTTGTTTTTAATCGCAAATTCTGTCAGATTCATGCCCGCCTCCTTTACATCAGCTTGCCCGGTTCGAGAATTTTGACTTTCTGACCTTCGCGCAGCAGGTCGACGCCGGCCACCGCGATCCATTGACCCGCATGAAGTCCTTTAACCTTCAATCCGCGCCCGGTCAGCTTCCCCGGGACGATTTCATGGCGCGATACTGTCAAGGCACCTTCATCGATCAGCCACACAAAGCTTTTTTGCTTTTCCGGGTCCGAAAAAACCGCCGTCACCGGAATCAAAAATTCGGGTTCCCTGATACCATCGGGCATCTTGAGTGTGTATCGTACAACCCCCGCCATACCCGGCAAGATCCTCGCATCCTTGGGTTGGTCCATAATGACATTGACCGGAAACGTGCGGGTGGTCAGGGAGGCTTCCCGGCCGACTTCCTTTACCGCTGCCGGCACCTCTATGCCCAACGCATCAAAGCGCACCCAGACTTTGTCGACGTAGGGCTCCAGTGAAATCAAACTTTCCGGAACGTTGATCCACATCTCGATCTTTGACGGATCGAGTAGGCGCACAACCGGCTGTTTGCGCCGGACGTCTTCGAATGCCTCCGTGTAGGTTTGGGTAATGATCCCATCAAAGGGGGCTTTGAGATTGGTATAGGCCAAATCGTCTTTGAACCGATCCACGGCTGCTTCCAGGGACCTGATATCAGCCTGGGCGGATTCCAGGTTCTGGCGGGCTTTATCGATCAGGGTTTGGCTCACTGCTCCCGGGTCCTGTTTTTTAATCCGCAGCAGACGGTCCAGATCCGCTTGGGCGCGCTTTCGCACGGCGATCGCGTTGGTCAGTTGGCCCTTGACGGTGCGCAGCCGCACCTCATAATCCCGGGGATCGATGCGAGCCACGAGCTGATCCTTTTTAACCTCGTCGCCCACATTCACCGGCCGGCTGATCATGGGCCCGTCGACGCGAAACGACAGATCCACCTGCTGGGTCGCCTGGGCGATCCCGTTGTACTTGATGCCCTCAAAGGTATCCGCGTCTGCCACTTTCAGCGCCTTTACCGGGCGAATGAATTCTTCAATTGGTGCTTCTTCCTGACATCCTAATAAAAGAATTGCTGCAATAGAAAGCAAAAGAATAATTTTATATGAATAATTCATGATCTCCCCCGCCTGGTTTTGGAATTTTTTGGTGTAGCAAAACTGTAGACTGCTTTCCAGCAGATTTATCATCGAAGTATTTGGTTATTCTTGGTATATAGATTTTTGCTCACTAATATCAAAACGGGTCCAGGCAGTCATCCCCACCTCGGAGTTTGCATAGCCTGAATCTGCCGAGCTTGGACCAGATCTCGATGATTTTATTAACATCATCCCAATTATCTGCCGAAGCTTCGATTTGCTCTCCACCAACACGACGGTCAACTAGCGCGAAGAGCAGCTGTCCTTTTTGACTATCTGTAATCTTGGCCTCGACACTCGCCTCACCCACAAAAGAAGGTTTCCCGGTGATAAACTTTTTGCCGGCCGAGATCCCCATCCCGATGGGAATTACGCTGGTGACCGTGTCCACTGCCGCCCAGGATTCTTCCACGTCCGTTAACGCCACCTGAATGCGCATGGTATTCGACCCCGGCCTGTTCACCATCTCGTAGTCTTTAGCAAGCTCCTTGTGGAGAAGCTGGTAGAAATTGTCAGCCACACGCTGGAGATCTTCAATGGGAGCCCCCTTCTCTCGAAGTTCAGTCCGGCGCCAGATTGAAATCGGGTCCAGCAAGATCTTGTTGTAGGATGGCCAGTCCGCTTCCGGATTGTTATAGGAGTACAAATACAAGGTATCGTCTTGTCCACTTGCCTTTTCCAGCATGGAATAGTCACCCAAAAAGCCAGACTGTTTTACATCCCGCGCTCGTTGGGCACCACAACCGCTGAATCCCATTGCAGCAACGATGATTGCCATCACTACCCCTGTGAGTTTTGTTCTGTAGGTAAGCATAATCCTGTCTCCTTTATTTTGTAGCAGAAAACCTGGTCCTCTGGGCCAGTCGTTGATCCCGTGTTCTTTACGGGGGTCAGAGGCAATCGGCTATGCCATAAATCCTGTTGCACTCGGAGTCGAAGGTAAACTCCAGCCCTCCGGGGTGAAATCAAAGCCGGGCCTGCCGCGGCGTAGCGCAGCGAAGACGGGTCCTCCGGGCCTGGATCTTTACTCGTTTTGGAACGGAAAAATCACATTCCAGTCTTTTTTCATATCCACGACAATCCAGCCTCTGGCTTGTGCTTCATCGATTGCCTCGTCAAGGCGCCCGATATGCGACTTGCGATCATAGGCCCATTCGCGTTCAGCATCTGTATGATGAACCAACAGCATCAAGCGTTCACCCTCACCGGCTGCGGTCCACTGCAGCATCTGTAGATCGCCATCGGAATTACCGAAGGCTGCGATGGGACGGCGGCCGATGTGTTGATTAATCGCAACGGGTTTTCCCGCTTTGTCGTCAATGAAATTAATCTCCGGCAGCCCCGGCAAAAGGCGCTCAATGACATGCTCCTGCCCGACGATTGATCTGGTCATCCGTTGTTCGAGGTCCCGTATTTGATCGTGAACGTTCATACCATCTCCTGATGCATTAGACTTGTTCGGTCACGGGGTAATTCCCAACCCGGCAGAGCCGGAATTGAATATTGAAGATTGAAAATTGAATATTTATGGTTCGCCTCCACTCGACTGAGCTCGACGCAGGTAGGCGGATCTAATATATTTGTCACCCACAGTCACAAATCCTGTGCAAACATGATGTGATTTCAATAAATAGACACTAAGTTTTTTCTAAGACTAAGCTCGGAAATAATGGCCCCCTCGGAGCAGCCAAAGCGAAATTCATCAGATTTGGTTTCAGGTGTCAGGTTTCGGGTGTCAGGGATAGGAGGTTATAAGTCCTGACACCTGAACACTGACACCTGAAACCATCAGCTTCTTACAACATGTTGACAGAAAAACGCCGCTAAGGGCCTAAACGAAGGCCCAATCGGGGACTTCCGACCAGATTCGCTATTTTTTTTTTGGTGAGTAGGGCTCTGGTGCCGGGAAAGGTACCGGAGGTTCCTCTATCAGCGTCTTTGAAAAGGCGATAACCCTCTTGAACACGGGCGGGAAAACCCATGTCAGGTTCTCCGCACCGGTCTCACCCATACCGCCGGAAAACCCATGAAGCTCTTTTGGATCACGCCTAAGATCATGAACTTGCGGGACGTTCAGTTTCACCGGAGCATCGAACATTCCGTCTTGCTTGATGAAGCGAACTTTGAAGTTGCGCCACTTGTAGGCCTGCATTTCATCTCCATTGTATGCAGGGAAACCTTCACGGGCGGATTTATCGGATTCCCCGGTAAGGAACGGCAATTGATCGATACCATCAATCATTCGGTCCTGCGGCACTTCATATCCGGCGACACTCCCAAGCGTCGGGAGCAAGTCGGTAATGTGCACGATTTCATCGTTCACGGAGCCCGGCTTTATTCTCCCGGGCCAGCGAATCAGAAACGGCGTGCGAAGAGAGCCTTCCATCGTCGTAAAATAATGACCGCGCCAATAGCCGGCCGTACCGAAATAGGAATGCGCCTCTTCAGGCCCGTTTTCACTCATCCAAATCACAACAGTATTGTCGCGGATTTTAAGATTGTCAATTGCATCAAGGATTTGACCGGCACGATAATCGACCTCCGCAAGCATATCCGCCCAGGGGCCATTTCCGGTTTTGCCTTCAAAATCCGGGTGAGCTGTCGGGGGAACATGCGGCTGCGTGAATGGGATGTAAGCGAAGAAAGGCTTTCTTGCCTTTGCGTTCGCCGTCATGAAGTTGATTGCGCGCTCAGTTAGTTCGCTGTCAATTGTTTTTCGAGTGTTCAGATCATAAGGCTTGACCGGGCGGGGAGTCTCCCCCCGCTTGGCCCGCACAATCATTGGTGTTTCAACCTCCTCAGGATCAAAGCCCCGCTGGGAGGAGTACTGGGCTTCATCTGTCGTGTTCGGGATGCCGTACCATTCGTCGAAGCCTTGATCGGTCGGAAAACGACCTTTCATATCTCCGAGATGCCACTTACCGAACATCCCGGTTGCATAGCCTTGCTCAGACATCAACTCAGCCATAGTTTTTTCCCATCCAACAAGGCCATAGGGCAAGCCCCAAACAACTTTCGTCGTCCCTGAACGAATAGGGTGACGACCCGTCATCAGTGCCGATCGAGACGGTGTACACTGCGACTCTACATTAAAGTTGAGCAGTTTCATACCCTCTTCGGCGAGTGTGTCAAGGCGGGGCGTCTCCGCACCACGTAAAATACCACCGCCATATGCACCGATCTCCCCCCAACCGAGATTGTCCATGACCATCAATACGACGTTGGGCTTGCCTTGCCCTGAGCCTGTCGAAGGATTGGCCGCGGCTTGCAGGTTCAGCGGTATTAAGGTGACAATCGCCAGCGCAAGTCCAAAAACAATAGCAAAATGTCTCGTCATTTTGTAATCTACCTTCAATTCATTTTGGAAATGGTTTTACTTAGATCCTGTCGATGTCAACATTTTTTCCATAACCTGATCGATACTAAAACTTGCCGGCTTTTGCCGTGGCGGGAACTCCTTGAATGTTTGCAGGAAATTTCCCACATAGGCCTGAGCGGGTACGAGGAAAAATACCCGGTCGATCATCCAGTCGTAATAGGTGTTGGACGTCACATGGGCGCGCTCGTAAGGATCTCGCCGCAGGTTGGTGATCAACGGCACCCGCAACGGTGTCCAGGGCTCTATCCAGGCCCGCAATGTCGCGTATTCTTTTTGCTCCATGAATATCGCTTTCCAGTCATTATAGCGCAGGGCGGTCAACTCACCCGTGTCGGCAAAATAAAATATTTCACGTCGTGGTCCTTTTTCTTCCTGACCGGTCAGGTGGGGCAGAAAATTGTAACCGTCCAGATGAACCTTATAGCTCCGGCCGATGGCATTCACGCCACCCTCTTTGAGCTGGGCTTTGATGTCCGGGTTGCCGGCGGCGGCCAGGAACGTCGGCAGCCAGTCCATGTGGTGCATGATTTCGTTGGAAATGGAACCGGCTTTGATTTCACCGGGCCAGCGCACCATGGACGGCACCCGCCAGCCGCCTTCCCAGTTGGTGTTCTTCTCCCCATAAAAAGGCGACCAGGCCGCATCCGGCCAAGTATTCATGTGAGGACCGTTATCGGTTGAATAGTGCACAATGGTGTTGTCGGCAATTCCCCAACTCGTCCAGCTTGGCCAGCAGTTTACCCACGTGCATGTCATGCTCCACCATCCCATCGGCGTATTCATCCTGTCCTGAAATGCCGCGCAATTCGTCTTTGACATGGGTCCGGAAGTGCATGCGCGTGCCGTTCCACCAGACGTAGAACGGCTTGCCGGCCTTGGCCGCCCGATCGATGAAGTCAAGTGCAGCCTCAACAGTTTCGTCGTCGACGGTCTCCATTCGCTTTTTGGTCAAAGGCCCGGTATCCTCGATCCGTCCATCCGCAAATGATTTGATCACGCCGCGCGGTCCGAAACGCTTTCTGAAATCCGGGTCCTTGGGATAATCCTCGTTCTCCGGCTCTTCTTCAGCATTGAGGTGGTATAGGTTGCCCAAGAACTCATCGAAGCCGTGATTGGTCGGAAGGTGCTCGTCTTTATCGCCGAGGTGGTTTTTGCCGAACTGGCCGGTGGCATACCCCATCTCCCTGAGCAGGCCGGCAATTGTCGGGTCCTCTTCTTTCAACCCCAGATCCGCGCCCGGCAGCCCCACCTTTGACAGGCCGGTTCGATAGACGCTCTGTCCCGTGATGTAGGACGATCGACCGGCGGTACAGGATTGTTCGCCGTAGTAGTCGGTAAACATCATACCCTCTTTGGCAATACGGTCGATATTGGGGGTCCGGTAACCGACCAGCCCGAATGTGTATGCGCTGATATTGGTGATGCCAATGTCATCACCCCAGATCACCAGGATATTAGGCTTGCCTTGCCCTGAGCCTGTCGATGGGTTCGCCCCTGCTGCCGGATGGATTGCACATACCATCAAGGTGAAGACTGCTAGTAATAAAACATATAACTTTCGTATTTTCATTTTGATCCTCCCTATTCTGTAGGCTTAGATATGCCATCATGCCGCCCCTGCTGATCCAGGGTCCAGGCAATGGCGTCCAGGAGTGCCGACCCATCGACCGGTTTGCGAAAAAAACCAGCTGCATCGAGCGCTCGCGCCTTCTTCCGGTTTTGCTCGTTGTCATCAGCCGTAACGAAAATTACCGGGAGCTTTATGCCCTTTTTTACAAGTGCATTCTGCAAATCAACCCCCGACAATCCCGGCATTCGCGCATCCAGAATGAGGCAGGCGTTTTTATCGCCGACAGGATTTTCGAGTAACTCATCAGATGACGCGTATGAGTGAACCCGGTAGCCGGCGGTCAGCATTAATCTCCTCAATCCTCTACGAGCTGATACATCGTCATCAACGAGATAGATGGTTGCCTTTTTGCTCATAATCTATAAATACGGAACATCCCTCTTAAGTCAATAACACCTTAGTGGTACTTGTCTGTGTGTAATGACCAGTGATCAGTGAGCAGGCACTAGCGAGCAGTGAGACGGGGTGATTGAGGATGATTATAAAAATTAGGTTTCAGGTGTCAGTGCAACCTTCGGCCAAAAAACGACCGGTCTGATCGAAAAAAAACTTTGTAGTTTTAAATCGGCTGTTTTGGATTGTGGGAGCGGTTTTCAACCGCGATTACCCCGGTACGGGAAACGTGGCCGCCTGCGACGAGCTCAGCCGAATCGAGGCCAATCACAACAGCCATTTACTTCAACTTCGACAAATTTGATTTTGTTTTTGGCTTCATACAAGAATCTCGCACTGCTTTTTTTGACACCCGAAACCTGAAACTTAGGTCCAATGACCTTCGCTTTTGCTATCCCGCAGTGGCCGCATTTTCCAAACACAGTCTGGGTAGACCCTAACGATGCAAAAATTTCTTATTGTAGGATGGGCTGTGCCCACCAAATAGCACTGAATCTAAAAGTCGAAGGTGGGCACAGCCCACCCTACAACCGGCCGCGGGTGTCCAGTCAGATCTAAGAAAAGAAACTGTGACAGATCATTGCAATATCAATTTCCCATGACCTCTTTTGTCACTTCGTACTCGTCCTCGAGGCTTTTAAGCCGCTTTAAAACCCGAGGACGAGCACGAGTACGAGGACGATTTAAAATCCCTTTCTTGGGGTTAATGTAGATGTAGTTTTAAAAACGACTGAGTTGTTCAGACTGACCTCTTTTCAGGCCGCTGGTGGGGCTGAAATTGAGCCTAAAACGACGGGATAACTGATCAACGACAACTGATAACTAATAAACGGCTTCGACGGGTTTAATTCCGGCTATGCTGCCGATAATTCCTCCCACAATTACGAGGTTGTTGATCGAAAAACTTCCCAACCCATGAATTAAGTTTACTATTACCAGAATAGACACCTATTGTGACAAGACCAGGCAGGGGCAGTTCGCTTTCCTGTCGACGGCTTCAACAATTCTAGTGTGAATTAGATCATGCAGGGTAGATTGCCGTGTGTGACCCATAACGATCAAATCAGCTTTCGCATCAGAGGCAACTTCCAGAATTGCTTTAGCAACGTCACCGGAGCGCACAAAGGTCTTCACGACCTTAACATTCTGGCCCTTGGAAAATGCTTCGGCTTCCGACACAATGTCTTTGGCGATATCCGCGGTCAGCTGATGGACCCCTTTCGCTCGCCGCATTTCCTCATTAAGGTTGCTCATAGCATCGGAGGAGTATCGGTCGATAGCGCCTGCATAGTTTGTAGTGCGCAGCACACCCTCAACCTGTGCTGCGTGAAGGAGATCGTCGGAGATCTCTTCGGGCTCGGTTACGTAGAGGATGCCGAGCTTGGATTGATATCTGTCGGCTATGGCACAGGAGGTTTCGAGTAATGATTTGCTCGTTTTCCCGCCATCTATAGCGACTAAAATTCGTTCAAACATTGTGGGTTCCTCCTTTTGGTTGGTCAATTACAATGAATAAGGAATATCCGCCAAAAGTCAATAACACCTTAGTGTTACTTCCTTAATCCAATTTATTCAGCATGATCCTGATGCGCATTCAGGTGGATATCACGCTGTGGAAAAGGGATCTGGATACCGGCAGCATCAAAGGCTTTATAAATCTGGTGGTTGAGTCCATGAATCAGCCGCCCTCTATCTTCCGGCCGACGCGCCCAGCATAAAAGTTCGAAATTAAGAGATGAGTCGCCAAAATTTCGAAATCTGACCCGTGGCTCGGGTGCGAACGCTACCAGGTTATTGTGGCTAGCAACTGTAAGTAGAACTTCCTCCACCTTGTCCACATCTGTGCCATAAGCGACTCCCACCTTGATTCGCACCCGAAAAAGCGGTCGTGGAGCACTTTCATTAATAACCTTGGTGCTGGTCATCAGGGAGTTGGGTATAGAAATTTGGACATCATCGCGGGTCAACAATCGCGTGCTGCGTAAACCGACCTCAACGACTTGGCCGCGCTCACCGGTATCGAGCACAATGTAGTCTCCGGATTTAAACGGGCGGTCCAGAAAAATACTGATCCCTCCGAAAAAATTGGCCAGGGTTTCACGGGCGGCCAGCGCAACACCCAGACCGACGATACCGGCCGAAGCAAAAACCGCGGTAAAAGACATCCCTAGATAATCGGAAGTGTTCCAGAGCAGCACAAAGAGAATCAACAGTGTTATCAGCCGTGTAATCAGCCGCACCAGATTGGCATCAATGGTTTTGGCAAAGATATGCTTTGAGGTGATAATCATTTCGGCAATGCCGTTGCCGATGACCAAAATAGTCCAGCTGCTGGCAATAAAAATGATTATTCTAAAAAAGAATTTGGTGAATTGCAGGACGGTCCCAGTAATATTGATCTGTTCGTCGATAAAATGGTGAGCCAGTAAGGATAGCAGCATCAAAATTACCGGAAAAACGAACCGCCGCCAGGACCATCTGGAAATCGTCGGTTCTGCTTCTGTTTTTTCAGCATTGGCGGGTCGATGGCGCGACCAGCGAAAAACCAGAAACATGAGCATCCCCCCGATCAACAGTGTCAGAAACAATCCAAACCATTGCCAGACCGCTTGGTCATAGATGCCGAATTTGGCCCAACCAGGTAAACTGCGGATCAAACCTTGCGGTATCAGCGGCCCGGGTCTAAAGATATAGTCCTCATAAATGTCGACCGAAGCACCTGGTTTATAGGGTAGATGTTCAACGCGGTCGTAAAATTCCCTCAAGCCGGCAACTGTGTCGGTACTGAAAAGAAACTCGCCATGGCGAGGTCCTTTTTCAATTTTGACAATCGCTATGGCGGTATGCGGAACCAACCAGCGGATCAGCTCCTCATATTCAACTTCATTAGCGGGTATCTTTCCGTAGGAGGGTAATTCAATTCGATCAAAAATCTCCTTCAGCAGCAAAGCCGATTCAAGTCCCACATCCTGAACAACGTTGGGTGCAATTTCACTCAGATCAAGGCATCTAACCGCCCGGTTGAGATGAACATAAATAGCCTCTGTATAATCTTTAACGAGGTGAAGTTGGTAGACCCGGTTCATATTGTCCATAAAAGTCTTCATTGTCGCCCGGGGACTGGAGGTTTCAGGAGGCTTTAAAGGATACTGCTCGGTAATTGCATGAGACGCCTGCCCCAAAAAAAACAGAGCCAGCACAAAAATTAGAGTACCAGAGATGCAGCAGCGCCTTTTTATTGGGTCTGTCAAGATTTTCATAAGCCACTCCATCTTCATAATCCCATTTTTGCGATTTTTTCTCATATGTTCTGAACATAATACACAACATTGCCTTTCTCAAATAATGTTATATTCCTTCCCGGTCAGTCACACATAATCCAGGTTTTGACGCAGATGACTTTTCAGCTTGCGTTTCCAGTGTCAAACAACGCCTTTGCAAGAAGTTGATCTCGGCCGTATATATCCGCATAAAAATAAAGCATGTCGTCTTCCGGATTCACATATGCCGTGCGATATAGTATGTAAACCGGTATTGGCTGATCCAACAATAACACCGTGCGTTTCCGGCTTGCGACGATTTCATTGACCCGCGCAACGCTCCACCCTTTTTCTTTTCCACCCAGCACCCAGGCCGCCATTTCCGCCGGCCGAGCCATGCGGATGCAGCCATGGCTGAACGCACGTCGCTGCTCTTTAAACAAGCCGTGAGCTGGGGTGTCGTGCAGATAGACATGGTATTTATTCGGAAAGACAAGTTTTAGGGTACCTAGCGCGTTGTTTGGGCCCGGGTCCTGGCGGATGCGGTATCTGTTCATGCGCTTCTTCGATACTTTGCTCCAGTCGATCGTCGTGGCATCCAGTTCAGGGGCATCCGCCCCCCAGCCCTGAAAAATCCGCATGTTGTGTTTCGCCAGATAAAGGGGATCTTTCTTCAGTTTTGGCTCAGAAAGGACTTGATGTCCTGTGTCTCAAAGGCCGTTTGCAAGAGGAGCTTCCAGTCCACCTCTACATCCCGGGCGGCGGCAAATAGCTTTGGATCGACCTCACGAGGCGCTAGGCGGCCCTCCCGCTGATCGGCTATATAGCGCACCATCCCCAATGTCAAAAGGATGTCTAGCCGCACCAGACCGACCGTATCTTTGCTGTTCCAGTATTGGTGAATCATATCTATAAAATAACTATTTGGATCGAGCCCGTGAGTTTCCGCATCTTCCAGTGCAGCGAGGATTCCGGAGGCACGCTTGTCAGGCTTGCCGTCCCTTATCCAGAAGGGCTGCAGCAGGTTGCCATGATATATATCGGAGAGCCCTTTATCGATTTCTGCAGCAGATAGGCCGTCAGCACTAAGGTTAAGATAAGTGGCCGGTCCCATTGCCAGATGCTCGAGGAACACATTCTGATACGCATCTTTTGACGCTGCATTACTATGGGGGGAGCAAAAAACCATGGTCCCAAAAACAATAGCCGCTATTGTCACGTATTGCCTTTTTCTCATCGGTCTTTCCCTTCATTTCATTTCCAGTTTTTTATGGGTTCTTGTCTGGCTGGTTTTTCTGCAGTTGATAATTGATTTTTTGCATGAGGTTCTATGATATGGCTGCTTGTTCTTCTTCAAAGATATAGGGTTATAAAGAACCGGAGCGCGGCAAAATTGCAGCACTCCGGTTTTTATCATTTCTCCCAAATAATTTATCTATTTGCCTAGCGCTTAAGGCAGACTAATTGGAGGGAATGGTGTATTTCAGATTAGGCCAGACAGCTAATCCTTCAGCGGCTTGGATCACGCTGCCGCTTTTTAAATCAACAGCCATGGACCCCAGCGCAGATCGAATCATCATATCGCTGGATCCCCGAATGCCTTCAAAGGGCCCTTCACCTCCTGTGATTTTAAAAGTTCCGTTACAGCCACCCACGACACCTTTACAGCTAAAGTCCGCAAATACACGATGTCCCTCGGATCCGGTTATCATGCAGCGGCCATGCGCCACAGTCTGGCTGTTGGTTGTATTGATCTCCTGAGTTGCCGGGCAGACAAAAATAGCGGCGTCCAGATCTCCTTTGCCGTCCTCGATATACATAATGCCCTCGAATGTTCCCAGAAACTGCAGTGTATCGGTTCCGACTTTAAATACCCGACCTGCGGCTTCCCAGGGTGCCAGAATTTTCAGTTCCACCTCTTCGGCCTGTACATTTGAAAAAAATCCTGTGGCGATCATTAGAATTAAGAAAAGCTTCAGACAAATTGAAAAAAATTTCATATTTAACTCCTTTGTTTCGATGTTTAAGGCATGCCTCATTTAGTCATTAAATAGCAAGAGCTTATTCCTTAGGATCGTGGCTGGTACGCGCGCGATCTAAGTCATCCGTTCGCTGTCGCCTCGTCGTTGCTGCCCGGTTGGACGTCGCCGGCCAGGTTGACACCAAAAAGCTCAACCATTACCGCAATAATGGCGGGCAGGACAAAGAGCGTCATCAGCGTACCGATTAACAGACCGACAACGATGACCGTGGCAAGGCCTATCCACAGGGGCGAATTTCCGAACATCAGCGGCAACAGGCCACCGACCGTTGTCAGGGTGGTCATAAGAATCGGCATCAGCCGTCTGTTGCCGGCCTCGGCCAGAGTTTGGCGAAACGCCTCGCGGCTGAGTCCGCTGCAGGGCTTTTCGCCGGGGCCCGGCAGACCTTCGCCGCGGGCGAGCTTTTCACCGATAAGCCGTCCCGAGAAATCGACCATCAGGATGGCCGCGCTGAGCACGATGCCGAATAAGGCCAGGAATCCGAGAGTCTCCATAAACCCAAAGTCCACACCCATCATCCACAGCCCAACAATCCCGCCCATCCCGGCCAAGGGGACTGTGAGCAGGATCATGAGCGGCTTGACGAACGAATTGTATTGGATGATCAGGCAGAGGAAGATCAGCACGACGGTGATGCCAAGCGATCGAGCGTTCTCCTGTTCCCCCTTGACGGCCTCTTCGTGGATTCCACCGAGTTCGAGGCGGTAGCCGGGCGGCATCTCGGCTTCGACCTTGGCCATCTCCGCTTTGACGCGCGGATGATCCAACAGTTCGCTGGCTGCAAAACCGGTTTCCGGCCGGGCTAGGACATGCATGGTCCGCAATCGCTGGTAGCGGGTGATTTTGACCGGCTTCTGCTGCCAATCGAGGCTCGCAATCGCATCCAGCGGCACCTTGCCCGTGTAGCCTTCAACATAAGCGTTCTTGATATCATCCAGGGAACCGCGCTGGGCTGTAGGCAACCGCAGTTTGATCGGCACCTGGTGATCGCCTTCGCGGTAGGTCGTTAGGTAATGACCGCTGTAGTAGGCATTCAGGGTAGCGGCCAGGGTCTCGTTGGTCACGCCCGCCATGTTGGCCTCATCGGTCCGTACGCCCACGTCGAGTTGGTTGCCCAGTTCTCCCCAACTGTCGTGCACGTCCCAGGCGATTCCGCATTCGCGCAACGCCTTTTTGAGCCGTTCGGCATAGTATCGCAGCACCCGCTCGCTGGCCAGGCGGGATCCCATCACGCGGATGTCGACGGGCGACATGACGGGTATTCCCGCGGTGAGTCGTTTGGGGATCACTCGCGCACCGGCCACCGGCGGCACGTAACCGGGCGAAGTGGGCTCACCGACCCCCTGCATCGACGCCACTCGCAAATCCTCGACGTACTGCGGGACGGCCGGCTTGCTGGTGGCGTTGATCTGGATGATCCCGTAGTTGCCGGCGTCGGGTTGCGGGTTCAGTGCTATATAGAAACGCGGCCCTCCCAGGCCGACGTAAACGGCCATATTCTCTAGCCGGTCTTCCTTCAGATCGACCCATTTTCCGTCCCGGTAGGTTTTCTTGCTGACGGCCCGGACCGTCTTCTCGAGCTGTCGCATGACCTCGTCGGTACGACGGATCGGTGCGGTGTTTGGCAAAAAGACCTCGACGACAAACTGGTGTGTTTCCTCATTGGGAAATAACGACGCCCTGATCGGCAACATGACGGAACCGATCAGCAGGGCCACCGCCACGGCGATGGTGATGTACTTCATCCGCACCGCGATCAAACACAGGCCGACATAAGGGCCGCCGTTTCCCGCATTTTCTGAAACCGGTGTTTTCCTGCCTTTTCCCAACTGCTTCCCGATCCAGTCGAAAAAAATGAAGATCGGCGCCCTGGCCGCGTCGGGCTTAAGGAGGTAGCGTGCCATAATGACGGTCATGGTCATGGCGAACACCCAACCCCCACCCATTGCCAACGAAACCACCACGGGCAGACTGATGACGAATTCCCTGGACTCGCCGGTCTGGCAGAACGGCATCGGCAGGAAGGCCGCCAGGATGGAAAGCGTGGCGATCAGAATGGGGAAGCCGATCTGGCTGGCGCCTTCGGACGCCGCCTGGTCGGGGGGAACACCCGTACCGAGATGATGGTTGACGTTGTCACAGACTTGAATCGCATTGTCGACCAGCATCCCCAGGGCGATAATCAGTGCCGCCATGGAGACCGATTCGATCTGAACGTTCCACAGGCGCATGGCACCCACGGCGATCAGCATGATCATGGGAATCGCCAATGCGCAGACCGCGGCTACTCGAAGACCGGCGAGCAGCATCAGGACGAGCACGACAATGATGACGGAATCGATGAGGTTTTCAACGACCATGTTGATTTTATCGTCGACCATTTCCGGCTTGTCCGAAACCTTCTCAACCCGGATGTCCTTGGGCAGGAACGTCTCGTTGGCCGTGGCCAACATCGCATCGGCGGCCCGGCCCAGTTCGGTGACGTTTTGTCCCGGCTTGAGGTAGAAGGCCAGGACGATCGCTTCGGCCGAAGTGTCGCCGTCCGCAAACCGCACGAGGCCGTAGGGCGGGTCCTCGTAGTCGCGGATCACGTTCAGACCCAAGTCGTTGAGATACACCGGCACTTCCTGAGGCCGGGCTGCCGTCGAAAAGGGTTCGTCCCCGACCGCCATTTCGAATACCAGATCTGAAAAGTGCGTTCGAGTCGGCGTCATCGCGCTTGTGGCGGTTCGTCCCACCACGACCCGGTTGACTTCATAAGCGGCATCGAAATTGCCGGTAATGCGGGTGGTAAACCGCTCGTCATTCGTGTCGATGAGGCCTGCCGGCGCCACCACGTTGCGCTGGGCAAGCACACGGCCGAGCGTGTCGGCGGAGAGTTGCAGGTTGCTCCAGTTGCCCAGGTCGGTCTCGACATAGATGACTTCCTGCTGCACGCCGTGCATTTCCATACGCGCCACGTAGGACGGGGCCATGGTGTTGGGTACTTCTTTGCCGTCCGCCGTTTTCATCAAGGGACGGAGATCGATGACCCGGTCTCGCAGCCGCTTGGCGAATATTTCAAGCTCCCGCGGCGTGTACGGACGGACCTTGGCCGACTCGGGGTCCTGGTACAGGGCCAGCACCAGCGACGCCGTATCGCCGAACTTGTCGTTGACCATGGGGGGCAGGCAGCCTTTGGGCAGCAGCGGTTGGATGAGTTTCAGTTCGGCGCGGACCTTGTCCCAGACCATATTCACATCGAACACCTCGCCCACCGTGGTGATGAGCACGACCGAGCGGCCGGCATAACTCGTCGAATACGTGCGGCGAAGCTGCTTGATGTCGCCCATGGCCACCTCGACACGGTCGGTGACCAGCTTTTCGACCTGCTCGGCCGTGGCGCCCGGCCACAGTGTCACGATGACGGCCTCGCGGATGATGAATTCGGGGTTTTCACGCCTTGGCGCCTTCCAGAACGTATTCCACCCGTTGGCAACCAGCAGGGCCACGACAGCAATTACCACCGGTTTATATTTTAAAGCAAAATGTGGCAGATTCACAGCGAGACCTCGATTTCCTCAAAAGCGTTGATCAAATCCCCGTCTTGCAGGTAATGGACCCCGTCCAGGACGACCCTGGTGCCGTTGCCCAACCGGCCCTCCCCGATGGGCTCGACACGGCGAAAACCGCCGATTAAACCACCCACCTGAACCTCGACGCGTTTGGCCTGCTCTTTACCCGCGTCGGCCTCATCCACGACGAACACGTAATGCTTATCACGAGACAGGAGAATGGCCCGCCTGGGTAGGTAGAAGCCGGGCTCCGGCGAATGTCCCTTGAGCTCCACCTCCACTAATTCGCCGGGGCGCAAAAGCCACTCCAGATTCGTTACGAAGACCTTATCCCCGTCCTTAACACCCTCGGGCAACCTTCCCGTGACCACATCTTTCCGGGGGTCGAGGCTGCCGAAGTCGGTCAACTCGCGGTAGCGGTACACCTGGAGCAAAGCAGCGACATTCTCGCTCAGGGTGACGGGTACCTTCTTAACCGTAAATACGGGGGTGAAATCGCCCTTCAGGTCGGCCATGGTCAGGTCCATCGCCTGCCACAGAAAGGTGCTGCCGTCGGGGTTGGTGTGAATCGACCTTTCTTCGGTGTAGAAGGGTGGCTTTCCGTCCGCTTTTTCCCCTTCCAGGCTGAACAGGTGGGTGGTGCGGGGTAGATCCTTTTGCTCATACCCCTTGGGCAGGCCGACTTCGACGCGACGATTGCGGACCAGGATTGTAATGTTGAACGTGCGTGTGGCGGCGTCGGCCACCGTATCTTTCAGGTAGACCATACCGTGAACCGGCTCATCCGAATCGGCCGCGAAGACGTCCACCATCTGGTTGAACCGAAGTCGGCTGTCGGTCTCCTGGGATACAGCCACTTCGATTTTCACCGGGTCCATCATCTGCACGGTAAGAATCGGCATGCCTTCCATGAGGAAGCTCCCGGCGATGGCGTGGACCCTGGAAACCTGGCCGGTAAAGGGCGAGTAGATTTCGCACTCGGCGAGGTTTACTTCGGCTTGACGGAGGAGTTGTTGCGCCTCCGCGGTCCGGGCGTTAAGTGCATTGAGTTCCGCCGCTTTGGTGGCTAGTTCGGCCTGGGCCTGCTCCAGCGCGGCCTCGGCCTGCCTGAAGTCTTTCTCCACCTCCTCGAACCTGGATCGAGACGTCGCGCCCTTCGGCAGCAGGCCCTTCTGTCGCAGATACTCACTTTTTTTGCGTTCCAAATTAGCCTTGGCGGCCTTAATGCGCTGGGGAATCATACGCTCCAGTTCCGTCCTGGCCTGCTCGGCACGTGCTTGGGCCAGACCAACGCGCGCGGCGGCCTCATCTCGCCGCAGCGCGTGACGATCCTTCTGGAGGGTTGCCAGCAGGGTACCCGGCCTTTCGACTTCACCGTTAGCATTTAAAATACGGCCTTGTATGGTTACGCCCGGTTCGACCACCTTCGTTACGCGTCCCTCCACGCGCGAGCTCAGCATCTCCTTTTTCCAAGCCTCGACCGAACCGGTCAGCCGTGCCAGCCGTGCCGGATTCGACTCTTTCAGCACAAGATAGGTTACCGGACGCGCCGGCGGCTTTTTTTCCGGTTCCGCATCGCCGCAACCTAAAAAAGCGGCCGAAACGACGCTGGCCAGCAGGGCGAGTGGGATATGGTAGTACCGCATGATTCTCAAGTTCCTCATTTTACGATTGGTTGATACTATATAAATAGGCAGAGCTATAACTAAGAATTTTACCTAGCCTTCTTCATTCCTCAATTCCCCGGTGTAGCGGGATCACCCCTACGCGGCGACCGGCTCGGCCGGATTGGGTTTTAATTTTGTTAAATTCGATGGGCACGCTTTCACTCTGCATAGTGAAATTCCGGCAAAGTTAGGAGGTGGTCCGTGGTGGTGCCGGGTAATACCATATGGCCCTGCTCGTCAACCTTGATCAATGCGGCCGGCACGGCGACCAACTTAACCCCCTCACCCATAAACCCGCCGAGAGCGATGACAGCAGCCAAAATCTTGGCTTGCGAGTCGACGATGAAGTCATCCAGCCGGCCCACCTCTTCTCCCTGGTCATTAAAAATGGTGGAGTCCAGCAAACTATATGCCCGGTTACCGGTTGCCGCCAGAGTATCAACATCAGCTTTTATCGTCAGGACGGAGTCGCCCACAGCTCGATCGCCGTCCGTTGTCTTGCGGTCCGTTTGCCTAAAAAAAATGTTTAAAGCGATTATGGCGAACAGGATTCCTACAGCACAGAGTGCTACCACCATCTTTTTCATAAATTTTGATTCCCATGCTTTATTCGATCTTGAAATCCATACTTTCTACTTTTTAAAATGCGAAATCGCCTTGTCGAAGGCCTTTGTCATTTCTTTCCAGGAATTCTCCGCACCGTCCTTTAAGTCCTCCCAGGCGTTATCACTGGAGACATCAAGATCGACGATTTTTTTCTTCAAATCTTGGCGAAACTTGCGGAACTCCTCATGTTTAGCTTCATATTCTTGGCGGGCCTCGACGCTTTTATGCTGGAGGTCTGCATCGAACCTGTCACGCCCGCGGCTCCAACGGTAGTTCAGCTCGTCATACTGTTTTTTAGCTGTTCTAAAAATCATCTTTTTTGAACAGATGGTGTTCTCGTAAGTTCCGGTCGCTTAATTTCCTTCGATTTTAGTTACCCTGAAGATTTTCGAACACTTCCTCAAAATGGCCATCTTGTCTCAATTCATCCACGAGTTTCTCTGCTTCGGCTATCCTACCGCTCTCACAAAGCTGATAGGCGTGTATCAGCGGCGGACGATACTTTTCCTTGTCGGCCTTCAATATCAATGAGGAATTATCCAATTCATTCACCAGAGCCATATATTCTGCATCGCAATCAACTGCAGTCGCAGAGTCTTTTGCAGCATGATCGGTACTGCAGGAGAGGCAAATCAGGGCAATGAGAATCAGAACTTTTTTCATCTTTTTCCTCCTTTGGATTATATTTATTTCATTTGGGCGTCTTCATTCTCGTAGCCACGCCGACGACGATTGTTAAAAGCTCCGGAGTCGATGTCACCGACTGTTCACTTGGCCTTCTCGATATCCGGCAGCATCCAGGTTTTGTCCATAAAGGCCTGCTTGGGCGAGCAGAAGCGGAAATAGGCAAAACAGGCCTCGCCGGCAATGGTCTGGATCCAATTCGTGGCCTTGTCGCCGTCCGGCTTATCGGGACCGATATAAATGGTCACCGACCCGTCGGTATTTGTGGTCAGATCCATGCGGGACGAGCGATCCGCCTGCTTTGTGTGGTTCATGATGATGCTGCGGTTTTCTACCTCGTAAACCGTAATGGACCGGAAAGCCCTGGCTGGGACATCTGCCGGAACATTAAGAACGTAATTCGGTCCGCCGTCCAGGCTGCCCCGCCATTTCCATTGCCCAGGCGATGGCGTCCGATAGTGCCGGCCAATCAATCGGTTTGCGGATAAAACCAGCAGCATCGAGCGCCCGCGCCTTCATCCGGGTTTGCTCGTTGTCTTCAGCCGTAACGAAAATTGCCGGAAGTATTACGCCCTTTTTTACAATTTCATCGTGCAAATCACCCCCCCGACAACCCCGGCATTCGTGCATCCAATATAAGGCAAGCGTTTTTATCCCCAACAGGATATTTGAATAGCTCATCGGATGAGGCGTAAGAATGGACCTGGTAGCCGGCCGTTAGCAGTAATCGCGTCAATCCTTTACGTGCTGATACATCGTCATCAACTGGATATATGGTTGGCTTTTGTTCATAATCTATAAATACGGGACATCCCTCCTAAGTCAATAACACCTTAGTGGTATATCTCGGTTTCAGTGAGCAGTGAGCAGGCACCAGTGAGCAGTGAGAAGGGGTAATTGAGGATAATTAGAAAGATGAGGTTTCAGGTGTCAGGTGTCAGTGCAGCCAATATCTGATAAGCAATAACTAATAACCGATAACCAATAACCAATAACTAATCCCCGGCTTCGGCGGGTTTAATTCCGGCTATTTCAGTCAGTCGGACCAGTTCCGCCACCGACTCGGCTTTCATTTTGCGCATCATGCGTCCACGATGAATCTTTACCGTGTCCTCAGCGATTTCAAGCTCGTAGGCAATCTGCTTGTTGAGTAGACCGGCGATAACGTATGTCATGACTTCGTATTCCCGCTGGGACAATGCGGCAAGTTTTTTTCGGACTCTTGCCAGGTTGTCGAGCGTCTTGCGGTTTTCACGGTCCTTTTCCAGAGATTCGGCGATGGCCTTGAGCAGGTGATCACGATCGACCGGTTTGGTGAGGAAATCCACAGCACCTTTTTTCATGGCCGCAGCGGCATCCGGTACATCCGCATGAGCGGAGACGAATATAATCGGCAGGCTGTACTCTGCCTTAACCAGTCGCTCCTGCAGCTCCAGGCCGTCCATCCCCGGCATCTGGACGTCAAGCAAGATGCAGCCGCAGCCGTCATAGTGCGGTCGTTCGATAAATTCCTTGGCAGAGGCATATGTCTCCACATGCATTCCAGCTACGCGCACCAGTCGTGACAGACCCCTTCGCGCTGATGGATCATCGTCGATGATAAATACCGTTGCTTTCCCGTCGGTCATGATTTCTTTTCCGCAACAGGCAGGGTGAAACTGATTCGGGCACCGCCTTCAGGTATGTTCTCGGCCCAGATTCGACCGCCATGCGCTTGGGCGATGGAACAACAGATTGAAAGGCCCATTCCCAGGCCGCCCGGTTTTGATGTGGTTAAGGGTTCAAAGATGCCCTCGAGTCGCTCCGGGTCGATCCCCGGACCACTGTCTTCCACGTGGACCTGAATCTCGCTCCCATTTCCTTTTGCTGTGATAATAGAAATTGAGCGTTTTGCTTGCGTTGATTGCTGCATCGCCTGGATGGCATTGCTAATCAGATTGATCAGAACCTGCTGCAGTTGAATCCCGTTTGCCATCACATTTGGCAGTGCATCAGAAAGCTCTGTGTAAATGGTTACATTGTTGATCACAAAATCGCTGTTGAGGAGCCGAAGCGCCTCTTTGATTTGCGAATTGAGGCTCAGCGGTTTCAAATCGATTTCTTTCATGCCAAAAAGGCTGCGCAGATTTCGGATAACATCAGCAGCCCTTTTCGCGTCGGCGATGACATCCGCAAGGGTTTCCTGCATTTCGTTGGTATTACTGTTTTCCTGCTGGAGCAGCAATTCACCCGCCTGCGCATTGCTCAAAATACCGGTAAGCGGTTGGTTGAGTTCATGGGCAATGGAACCGGCCAATTGCCCCAGCATCGCCGTTCGATCCAGTTGCGCCAGTGTCTCTCGATATTCACGTGCCTTCTGCTCGGCATTTCGCAAATTCGTGACGTCCCGGTTGCTGGCACGCACCCCGGCATAGTTCCCCTGATCGTCGAAAACCGGCTGACAGACATGCGCGATCCACCGTATGTGACCGTCTTTGTCTTTTATCCGAAAATGGAATTGGCCCGGGGCTATTGCGGTTCCGTCCTTGATACCATGATTATGGTTGTAATAGATATCCCGGTCTTCGGGTAGGACGATTTCAAAAATCAGTTCGGGTCGCTCAATGAATTCAGAGACTTTATATCCGGTAATTCGCTCACAGGAGGGTGAAACATATATCAATGTGCCATCCGGCGCTTCCCAGTACTCCCAGTCATAGGTGAAATCTGCTACCGTGCGATAGCGCTGTTGCGTTTTTTTCAGCTTTTTTTCTGTGAGTTTAAATTCAGTGATTTCCCTCCCTACGCCCAGTATTTTATAAAGGCGTCCGTCCAGGATGATGCCGAGCGTGACGTTATGAGCAATTTTTTCTGCGCCGTTGGCGTACACCTCATAAGAATCAAATTCAGTCAGACCGTAATTTGCCCAGATCAATTTTTTAAGGTTAAAGACGTTTTCGGGTATTGAACGGGGTAAAAAATCTCCTAAACGCAGCCCCAACACATCCGACCTGTGCTTGTAATTTATACCCCGTGCCCAATTATGACCGGCATCCTCGATGTAAGCGTATCGATACAAGAGCTCAAGCTGATCGTCTACGGGCAGGCTGATGTCAATGGGATGTTCAAAACCGATACACCAAAGGGGTTCAATGCCGTGACTAATGAGTTTGTCGATGATCTCCTCGTTGAGCCCCAAAGCAGTTAGTCTCTTGCTGATTTCATATCTGTCGACCTGGACCCTTTGGCGCATTTTACTGATGGACTGAAACAATTGCGTTAATTTGTCCGCTTTTGGTTCACCCGGTTTTCGGGATTCAATCATAATTGGATTCTTCATAAGACCAGGCTGCATGGTTATTAATTTATTTCAATAGGTTGTTCCAGATTTTAGTGTAAATCGCCGTGACTTTTTGGCTGCATTGCGGGATGTATACCGTTTTAACAGCCCCCCCGGCGCCGGTCATTTCAGGTGCCATGGCTATTTTTGCATCCAGGTGCTGCTCACTACCGCTAATCGCGTTGGCAAAGCGCGAAAAGTTGGTCATCAAGGCCGCGTTTTCAGGTGCCATAATGAAGTTCAGAAAAATTTTGGCTTCTTTGACGTTTTTGGCGTCGGCCAGCAGAACCACATTATCCTGCCAGATATGCATGCCTTCCTTGGGAAAGATATATTTGACTAAAGGCAGTTCCATCCGGACGCTCAAGGAAGCGCCATTCCAATTTTGCGAAGCATAAATATCCTCGGACAACATTTTCTCGCGAACAAACGTGTCGATGGTCGCCCAGTGCTGTTTGCTAAGAATCAGCAAGTCGTTGACCTTCTTCAGATCCGCCTTGTTTGAATTGCATTTGGGTAAATCCAGGTAAAACAGGGCAGCGTTGATCACTGCGTTCATGGAAGCCAGCATGTTGATTTTACCTTTGAGTTCATCGGGTGGGTCGAACAAAAGAGCCCAGGAGTCCGCCTTGGGCCCATTGTAGTAATGGGTGTTGAGGCTGATGCCGGTGGTACCCCAATGCCAGGGTATAGAATACTGCCGGCCGGGATCGTAATCCACATCAACATGTTCCGGCCTAATATTTTTGAAATTGCCCAACTGGTTGATACCGATCTTTTGCAGCAGGCCCATCTTGACCATAACCGGTATCATGTAATCGGCTGCTACCGACAAATCATAACCATGCCCGCCGGCTTTGATTTTTCTATCATCGTCTCGTTGGAGCCAAAGTTGCCCACAGTGACCTTAATACCTGTTTCCTCAGTAAACTTCTTTAACAGTTCGGGACTGGTGTATTGAGCCCAGTTGTAAAAATGTAATTTGCCGGCTGCAAAAACCGGGCTGGCAGCTAATAAAACTGACAGCACAAGCGTCAAACATCCTTTTAATTTCATTTTATATTCCTCCTTCACTTCCGAGTTTCGGTTAAGCGAACCTGATTCTTTTATCGTTTTTTCACAGCAAGTAATAAATGCTTGAAAGAGCAATAAAGAAACACCGACGATGATATACCACTTGTAAATATCCCATATGGACTGATCCTATAAATTACGCCAGGCTCTTATTGGATTTCCAAAATATTTGCTATCGATCGCCAGATGAATTTACAAGTTTCAGGTGTATATCGCAAGGATTTTAAGCAGGAGATATGAACGGCATTGACTGCCTCAGCAGCCGCTGGCAGCTTATGGAGTTCGGATCGATTGCCCGAAAACCAGCCGAAGTAGAGTTGGATTTCTAATGTGACTAAACGCTTGGCAGGATCTTCCCGGCGATCACGGTGGTCATAGACCGGCCCGACACCTGACACCACCTCTTTCTCGCCGACATTCTAACTGACCAAATTTGTCATTTAACCGGACGGTTCTGCTGGAACTGCTTTTTAGGGAATCTTAAAAAACGTCGCATACAGTACGGGCACGAAGACCAGGGTCAGAACCGTGGCAAATCCCAGGCCGATCATGATGGTCACGGCCATGGCCACAAAGAAATCGTCCTGCAGCAGCGGGATCATGCCCATGATAATGGTTAGAGCTGCCATGCAGACCGGCATCATACAGCTGACCCCCGAATCCACCACCGCCTGGAAGCGCTTTTTGCCTTCGCGAATTTCCAGATCGATCTGGTGGATCCACCTGAGAAATCTATTTGAAACCCGAAATCCTGAACTGCCGCCCCGATATCAATTCTCTGGCCGGCATCCTGTCAGTCGGCGGGACGGACCAGTGCAAAACGGAAATTCTCGACAAACAGGGCCATCAGGGCCGGCAGCACGAACAGCGTGATGGTGCTGCCAATAATCAGCCCCACGGCGAAAACCGTTGCCAGGCCTTTGAACAGCGGCCCGCCCCCGAACATCAGCGAGGTCAGCCCGGCCACCGTCGTGGCCGTGGTCATAAAGATCGGCAGCAGCCTGACCTCTGATGCCTCCACCAGGGCGGCGCGAAAGGCCTCGCGCGTCAGGCCGCAGTAGCTGCGCTCACCTTCGGCGGCCAGCCCTTTGCCGGCCTTCAGTTTTTCGCCGATCAGCTGCTGGGTGTAGTCGATCAGTAAAATGGCCGCATTCAGCACCGTTCCGAACAGGGCCAGAAATCCCAGGGTTTCCATGAACCCAAAAGGGATGCCGCGCAGCCACAGGCCCAGTAGACCGCCGATTATCGACAGGGGCACCGTCAACAGGATCAACAGCGGTTTGACGCCCGAATTGTACTGTAGCACGAGGCAGAGGATGACCAGGGCCATGCCGATGCCCAGGGCAACGCTGTTGGCCCGCTCGCCGCGCACCGCTTCTTCGTCGATGCCGCCGTTCTGGATATGGTAGCCGGGAGGCATCTCTTTTTCCATGGCCCGCACCTGGGGCTCCAGGGCGGCAATGATTTCGCGGGCCTGGATGCCGGGTTCGGGGCGGCCCTGAATCCAGATAGACCGCTCGCGCTGGTAGCGCGTCAGCAGGGTCGGCTCATAGCGGACTTCGAAATTGGCAATGGCCTCCAGCGGAACCTTGCGGTCGTAACCCTCGACAAAGGCCGCGTTGACGGTTTTCAAGGACTGACGTTGGTCCCTAGGCAGGCGCAGGATGACCGGTATCTCGCGGTCGCCTTCGCGGTAGCGGGTCAGATGCTGGCCGCTGAAGTAGGTGTTGAGCGTGCGCGCAATGGTGGTGTTGGTGACCCCGGCCAGGTTGGCATCCACGGCGTTGACATTGATATTGAGCTGCAGTCCGTAGACCCCCCAGCTGTCGTGGATATCCCAGGCCATGCCGCTGTCTTTGAGGGCGTTTTTCAGCTTGAGGCCGAAATGGCGCAGGACCGCTTCATCCGCCAGCCGCGGGCCGGATAGACGATACTGGATCGGCGACGGAACGGGTGTGCCCATAACCAGAGGATTGGGGACTACCCGGGCGCCCACGATAGGGGGCAGGTAGTCGGACTCCCCGGGCGTGCCGATGCCGGTCCAGGCGGCGCGGCGGATGTCGGCGATGAAATCATGAACGCCTTCCGGATCGTTGGCGTTGACGGTCAGCAGTGCATAGTGCGGTGCATTCGGCTTGGGATCGACGCCGGCGTAAAAGCGCGGTCCGCCAACCCCGACATAGGCCACCATGGTATCGAGCCGCTCAAACGGCCGGCCCTGGTCATCGACCGCTTCCACCCAGGCGCCGTCCTGCCAGGTGACGCGGCTCAGACGGCGCATGTGCGATTCGACCTGTTTGGTGACTTCATCCGTGCGGTGAATCGAAGCAGTTTCCGGCAGCCAGATGTCCACCACGAACTGGGGACGATCCGAATCCGGAAAAAACGCGGACGGCACCGGCAGCATGAAGGATGCGAACAACAGGGCAAAGGGGACAACGATCGTCGCAACCCGAAATCGAATGGCCAGCTGTGAGAGTGTGCCAAACAGAGTCCTTTTGGGCGCATCGACCTCGGCCGGCGGCAGGGCGGACTTTATGCCCAGCTTGGCGGCGATCCATTTGACTACGAGAACGATGGGCAAACCGGCAGTCGGTTTGAGGATATAGTAGTTTAAAATCGGCGTTACAGTCATGGCGCACAGCCAGCTGACCAGCAGGGTCAGGGTCACCACAACGGGCAGACTGAAGACATACTCCCCTATATCTCCGGGCAGTACAAACGCCATGGGGATAAAGACGCTGATGGTGGTGAACGACGACCACAACAGGGACGTGCCGACAGAGTTGCAGCCCTCGGTGACGGCTTCTTCGCGCGGCAGACCCTGCCTCAAAAAGCGGGCCGAATTTTCGCAGGTCACAATGGCGTTGTCCACCAGCAAGCCCAGGGAAACGATCAGGGCCGCCAGGGAGATCTGCTCGATTTGGACATCCCAGAAGCGCATCAAGGACAGAGCCGTAAGCGCAATTAATGGCACCGAGCAGGCCGTCACAACCGCCACCCGCCAGCCGGCCAATAGCGTTAAAATGACCAGCACCAGGATAATGGCTTCCATCATGTTGTCGACGACATCGCTGATTTTCTTCTCCACGAAACGCGGGGGGTCCGAAACCGTGGCCACCCGGATATCCGGGGGCAAAAAAGTATCATTGGCGGTCTTAAGCAACCAATCTACGGAATCCCCCAACCAGGAAATGTTCTGACCGGGCTTCATGGTAAACGACAGGACGACCGCGGGCATCGACTGCTGCGGATCGCCGTAACGCACGATGGCGGTCGGCGGATCCTGATAATCGCGTTTGACAACGATATTCAGATCCCTCAGGTTTACGGGCAAATCAAAGGTATCCGGCGTCCGGCGCGCAGGCTCGGTGGCGGCGACCGATTCCCGGGCTTCGCCAATCCGGTCGACCACAACGCTGTTGATCTCGCGTACGGCGTCGAAGTTGCCGGAAATGCGGCTATTAATCCGGTAGTCCCGAGTATCCAGAATACCGGCCGGGGCGATCACATTGCGCTCACTTAAAATCCGCTGCAACAGATCGCTGTTGATCTGCAACTGGCTCCACAAAACCGCGTCGGTTTCCAAATAGATGACTTCAGGCTGCACGCCGTACAAATCCAGGCGAGCCACGTAGGCGGGGTCGGTGGTGATGGGCACCATGCGACCGTCGGATCGTGCAACCATGGGCCGCAGGTCCATGAGCCGGTCGCGCAGGCGCTTGGCAAAGATCTCCATCTGGCGCGACGTGTAGGGCTGTTCGGCGGCTTTAGTTGGATCCTGATAGATTGCCAAGACGAGGGCGGCGGTATCGCCGAAATTGTCATCGACCTCGGGCGACAGGGCCGTCTGGGGCAAATCGGGCTCCAGCAGCTTCATTTCGGCCCGCAATTTGGTCCATACGGGTGCAACGTCATCCAGGTCATTGAGGGCCGACACCTGTACCACCGAACGTCCGAAGTAGCTGCGGGACTGGACCCGCCGGACCTGCTTGATGTTGGCCGCGGCCTTTTCGACCTTATCGGAGATCAGTCTTTCGACCTGGCGGGCGCTGGCCCCGGGCCATTCCGTCGTGACGACGGCTTCGCGAATCGTAAATTCAGGATCCTCCCGGCGTGGCGCATTTAAAAAGGTATAAAACCCGGCAGCGAACAGCAGTAACGCAATACCGAGCACAATCGGCTTGTGGTGCAACGCAAATTTCGGAAGATTCATAGATTGACCTCCACTTCGATGAAGGCATTGATCGGATCCCCCTCCCGCAAATAAGCGGCCCCGTCCACCACGATGCGGGCTCCCTCGGGTAACGCGCCCGGCTGGGTCGGTGTGATCCCGATTTGCGTGCCGATGTTCTGGCCGGTGGACACCGCTACCTGGACCGCTCGCTGTTGGGTTTTATCCTTTTCTTCAACCTTGAAGACATGGAATTCGCCGCCCTCCCGCATAACAGCCTGGACCGGAACGTAGTAACCGGCATTCATCATACCGAGCTGAAAATCGGCCCGCACGATTTGTCCCGGCCGCAGCAGCCAGCGTTTGCGCGACAGGGCGACCGTGTCGCCCTCCTGTACCTCGCCGGAAAGCCGACCGGTGAACAGATCACGAGCCGGATCGAGGTCGCCGATGTCCTCCATTTCTCTAAAGGTGAAGACTTGCACATATTCGCGAAACCGATCTCCGGGTTTGACCCGGACCTTGGTCACTTTGAATACCGGATTCTGGCCGACCGCCAGATCATCGAGTTGTGTATCCTGCGCTTTCCATACGTAAAAACCTTCCTGATCTTCAAACAGGGAGTCCACTTCTATCATGTACGGCGGATTGCCGTCACTGTTGATCGATTCCGCATTCGATAAGATCGGTGTGGTGACCACCTTGGCGGGATCGATATCCGGCGGCAGACCAACTTCGACCAGCCGGTTGCGTACCATCAGCTCGACTCTGAATGTACGTGTGGTGCTTTCAGCCTCCGGGGCCTTGTTATACACATAACCCTGGATAGGCGTCTGGTCGTCGGCAAGGAAAATATTCACCAGATCGTTGTAGTTGAGCTTCCGCTCTGATGCCGGTGAAACGGCAAATTCAAGTTTAATTGGATCCATCATTTGAATCGTGGCCACGGCGTCGCCCCGCTCCACGTAGGCGCCGCGATTAGACTGCACCCGGGAAACCAGGCCGCCGAAGGGGGCGAACAGCAGTGTATCGGCCGCATCGATCTGGGCTTGACGCAGATTGGCTTCGACCGCACTGAGCTGGGCCTTGGCCTTCTTGAATTCCGCTTCGGCTTTGTCCACGAAGCTTTGGGCACCGGCCCCCTGTTTGAAGATGTTGAGCTGGCGGCGATAATCCGCCTCTGTCCGGGCCAACCGGGCTTTGGCATCCTGAATGGCGGCCTCGGACTCCTTGACCGCCAGCTCGTAACGGCGATTCTCCAACCGGGCTATTATGGTCCCGGGCGATATGATCTCACCTTGTCCATCGGTTACCGGTCCGGTAACATTGGCCCCCTGGTCCATGACGAAATCGATGCGACCATTAACGTCAAACCCAATCGTTTCCTTTTTCCAGGCCACAACCGATCCGGCTGCCAGGGATTGGCGCGCCGGATTGCGCTGGGTGAGGGTCAGATAGGAAACGGGACGTGACAGGGGCTGTTCGGTTGAGTTCGATTCCTGGTCTTGGCATCCAACGGCCAGAAAACCCGATATCAGCAATAGAATCCAAAGCGACATCGCCGGCTGTTTAGAAACGTGATCTTTCATGTCTACTCCTTGACGAAAGCATGATGGATAGGTAGGGCCTGGGTTCGATAAAGGTAAGGTCAATTATCGCCAAATTACGGGATTGAGGGATTTAGAAATTGAAGGATTAAGGATAACATCAATAAAATAAAAGAGATAGAATTCCTTAAATTCCTAAATTCCTAAATTAAACCCATATTCAATTTTCGTGCAAATACAGGACCTACAAAGTTTGACAGCTTTTTTTCAAACTAAAATCCGAGGTCTAAAATTATGACTTTTCCTGAATTTTTTATATTCAGCGGAGACCTGAAGGCGGTTGGCTTAAAGCCAACAGAACAACATTGTACAATGTAAGGTTTTTATCTCATCTTGCAAGTTCTAACTATTGTCCCAATCGATCTCAATCCGAATATATATCCGGTCTACGATTTGGCAGAAAATACCGCATGCGGTGGCCTCGAACCGCTTCCAGTGTTTCGGCTTTCATATCGGCAACAACGATCCCGTCTTCTCCGCTGGTATCTTTAGTAATTATTGTGCCGGCGGGATCAATCATTACGGCCAATCCGGGGAATTGCAGCCCTTTTTGGTTGTCGCCGTTTTGATTGCAGGCAACGATAAAGACGCTGTTGTCGAAGGCCCTGGCCGTCAGGTGACGCAGCCAGGAGGTTAATTTCTGGGCCGGTGTTCCCCGGGGTGAGGCGTGGGGCATGAAAATGATATCGGCGCCGTCCAGCGCCATGCGGGTGGCAAGTTCCGGAAAATGGGCATCATAGCAAAGCTGAATCGCCAGATTGACTCCATTGATCCGGAATATGGGGGTTTCATTACCGGCAGTAAAAATTCCCTGTTCCGGCGGGGCGATGTGCACCTTATGATAGATACCAGTTAACCCCTGGGGCGTGACGACCAGATGACTTGCATAAGTCCGGCCATTTGTGTCTTTTTCCGCCATGCCGGCCAGAATGACCATCTGAGAATCACCTGCCATTTGGTGCAGGCGGCGGCTGATGGGTCCCGGAATTTCTTCGGCGGCATCCCCGAGAGCCGCGCGGGTGCTGTACCCGGTAACATTTAATTCGGGAAAGCAGATCAGCTTCGCTCCCTGCTGTTTTGCCGCCTGGACCAAAGGGACCATCCGGTCCAGGTTATCCTGCGGCTGGTTGACGATCGAGTTGAATACTGCAGCAGCGATGCGGATGTCATTCATAATTCGTGTTGCGGGTTACGGGTTGCGGGTTACGAGTTTCGGGTTACGGGTTACGGGTTGCGGGTTGCGGGTTGCGGGTTACGGGTTACGGGTTGCGGGTTACGAGTTTCGGGTTACGGGTTGCGGGTTACGAGTTTCGTGTTGCGGGTTACGGGTTGCGGGTTACGAGTTGCGGGTTGCGAGTTACGAGTTACGAGTTTCGGGTTGCGTGTTACGGGTTACGGGTTGCGGGTTTCTCGATTGCGGATTGCGGATTGAATTGACGAAGGGTAGGGCACGAGAAGTCGATAAAAAACTTCGCCCAACGCTTTGCACCCTGCCCATTGCCTTAGTATTCCGCGAATCGCGATCTAAATACCGCTAAATACCGGAATCAATGGGAGCTGTGAGAATATGTCCGTATTGACCGGATCTCATACCCGAAGGCCGAACGCCGAACGCCGAATGCCTGCATTCCCCCGCACTCCGAAGGCCGAACGCCGAACACCGAAGGCCGGTTTTTTCAACTCGCACCCCGCAACGCGAACCGCGCACCCCGCAACGCGCAACGCGCTAAACATCAAACTGGGCCCTGATTTTAAACACTTTCGTAGCCGGCAGATTCAAAATATCACTAACGCCGGATTCTTCGGCGATTTTTTTCAGGTTCGCCTCTATTTCGTCCATCGAGGGGGAAATAAATGTGAACCAGACATTGTACCGGTTATCGCGCTGGTAATTGTGAGTAACACCGGGATAACGGTTAACGATTTCAGCAAATTTTTCGATTCTGTCGGCCGGAACCCTCGCCGCACACAAGGTGCTGACAAAACCCAGTTTTCCCGGAACGAAATTCCCCCCAATGCGGCGGATAATCCCATTTTTTTTCAAACATGCCACCCGGTCCAATACCTCTTTTTCGGTCAAGTTCAACTCCTGGGCCACTGCGAGGTAAGGACGCGAGGTAATCGGAAATTCCGATTGAATACGATTCACTATGGCTTTATCGATGTCATCCAGATTCGGCATGGTAAATCCTTGTCAATTCAGTATGATGGTTTTGCGCAACGCTTGACGAGCGCTTCGCTTGATAAGAGCGCTTCGCTTGGGGAGCGCTGCGCTTGATGAGCGCTCCGCTGAATGAGCGCTTCGCTTGAAAAGAGCGCTGCGCTCGATGAACTCTGCGCTATTTGAGCGCTCCGCTTTAGGAGCGGCCTGCGGCCTTGACGAGCGCACCTTCGGTGCTTTATGCAAAACAGTTGATAGGTCAAAGCTGAAAGTTAAAAAATGAATAATTTTTTTTGCCTAAAGCGTAGCGCTCCTCAAGTGAAACGCTCCTCAAGCGCAGCGCTCTTTTCAAGCGCAGCGCTCTTTTTTCGCGAAGCGCTCCTCAAGCGCAGCGCCCCCCAAGCGTAGCGCTCCTTAAGTGAAACGCTCCTCAAGCGCAGCGCTCTTTTCAAGCAGAGCGCTCCTTTTTTGCGCTCCTCAAGCAAAGCGCCCTTCCACAATTCTAACGTGCAATTTCCGACCGCGCGGCCCGTCAAATTCGCAAAAAAAGATCCCCTGCCAGGTACCGAGGACCAATTTGTTTTTTTCAATGGCAATAAGTTCCGACGATCCGACCAGAGTCGATTTGATATGCGCAGCCGAGTTTCCTTCGTAATGGCGGTAGTCGGCCTCCCATGGGATAATCTGGTTTAAAATCATCTGGATATCGGATTTAACGCTGGGATCGGCGCTTTCATTGATGGTGATCGCGGCGGTGGTATGCGGCACAAACAGCATGCAAAGGCCCTGATCAATTCCCGATTGATGGACCAGACTGTTTATGTCGGATGTCATATCAACCATTTCAGTCGTTTCGCGGGTTTTTACAGACAAGATCATAACGCCTCCGGCTGGTTCAGAGGTTCAGAGATTCAAGGTTCATAGGTTCAGGGGTTCAAAGGTTCAGGGTTCAAAGGTTCAGGGGTTCAAAGGTTCAGGGTTCAAAGGTTCAAGATTCAGGGTTCAGAGGTTTAGCGCTGCTGCCCGTGAGGGTCCAGTTTGATCGGAAAAAAACTACTGAACGCCGAACATTGAACGTCCAACATCGAACATCGAATAATGTATTCTATCTATTTCAAAAAATACCCATGATCCCCAACCTTTGAACCTTGAACCTCTGAACCGTGGGACCTCCCGAAACAAAAAAGGCCCTGCTCAATGCGCAGGGCCTTTTTTTAAACTGAGTTATCAGTCACAATCTTTGAATTAGACGCATCCGGTGGGTTTCGGAAGTCCAGCCATTTTACAGGCGCCCTTGCCCGGACCTGACGGGAAAAGCTCATAAATGTGTTTCAGTTTGAAGCCGGTCACTTTTGAGAGAACACGTACCATCGGGGCAATTCCGTTTTTCTCGTAATAATCCCGCAGGACATCGATTACTTTCTGGTGTTCATCATTGAGCTCATCGATACCTTCTTCTTTTTTGACCCACTGTACCCATTCCTCACACCAGTTGTCATAAGAATCGATAAACCCGTCTTCGTCGACCGTAAATGTTTTACCCATAAACTCTACACTTGGCATTTAATCTTCCTCCTTAATAATATTTGATGATTTTTTTTCGGCGCGCAGCCTGTTAAACTTCGATGCAGTCTTTATCAAAAGAGTCTTTATCAAAAGGATACTTTTACCTTAATGAAATATTATTGTCAATATTAAATATGAGATATATTCCGTAAAAGAAATGCTTAAAATGCATTTTACAATTTTAGTCATTTCGATGAACTGCGGAATTGTTGCCGGAAAATCTGCTTTTGCCTCAATTTTAAATCAATTTTAAGGAAGCTACTAATATTCTCTAGGCGTTTTATTCAGTTCTTCAAGGGTGAAAACCGGGCCGTCCTTGCACACAAATTCTTGGCCGATGTTGCAGCGGCCGCACATACCGATACCGCATTTCATGCGATTTTCAAGTGACATGATTATTTTGTCATGTGAATAGCCGAGTTTATCCAAAACCGGCTGGGTAAACTTGATCATGATCGGCGGTCCGCAGATAATGGCGTAGGTATCAGGGTCGGCCGGCGGTGCCTTCTGTTCGGTGATGGTCGGCACGAAGCCGGTGTTGTATTTCCAATTCGGATCGTCGGTGCCATCCACCGTGATGTGCATATTAATGTCGTCACGCTGCTCCCATTCGGCCAACTCATCCCGGTACAGGAGCATCCCCGGGGTTCTGGCGCCATAGATCACATGGATGTCTTTAAATTTTGGTCGATTGGCGGGATCCAGCATATAAATAATGGAGGAACGCAGGGTGGTAAAAGCGAAGCCGCCGCCGATAATCACCAGATTCTTGCCTTCCAGGTTTTCCCACGGGTACCAATTACCCATGGGACCCCGGATGCCCATGATATCACCGACATTCATGGAGTGCAGAAAAGATGATACCAGCCCGACTTTGTTGACGGTAAACATGACAAATCCGGATTCGGTAGGAGAAGATGCGATTCCAATGGGGATTTCGCCTTTGCCGGTTACGGAAAGCTCCGCAAATTGGCCGGCCTTGTAATCGAATTTTTCCTCATCACCGGAATTTAGAAAAACGAATTTAAATGTTTTTAAATTTTTATCTTCGGTTTCGATGTTGATATCATCGATGCGAACCGGATAAGGTAAATATGGATTTTGCACGTTAACCCCCATTTGGATTGAAGAATGACGAATGGCGAATGACGAATGGTGGAGGTCGCTTCGCTCCGTCTTCTTCTAAAAAAACATTATAAATTGGATTGAAATCCTTGAATCTTCAATCTTCAATCTTAAATATTCAATATCTTATGCGGCGCAGGTGTCCTCGTCGGAGCCGTAGTTGTTCATCAATTCGCACACCCGGCGAATATCAATGTTGACAGGACATGAGCGGATGCAGCGACCGCATCCGACACACTGAATTCCGGTATCGTATTTGTCGACGTAATATTTCAATTTGTGCATGAATCGCTGGCGCACCCGGTGCAGTTTGGACCCCCGGGGGTTGTGCCCGGTAGCGTGGATCGTAAACAACGGAAACATACAGCTGTCCCAGTTGCGCATGCGCCGGCCGGACTTGCCGCTGTTTTCATCCTGGATGTCGAAACACCAGCAGGTGGGACACACGAAAGTACAGGTGCCGCAATTGATGCATGAAAAAGATACTTCGTCCCAGAAACTTGCATGGTACAGATCGACCGTGTCAATCTGCTTTAATCTATCATTGGAAACCGAAGCCGATATTTTGGATTCCGCCGCTTGTTGCTGGGTCTTTAAGTGCTGAGCAGCGTCATCACCGGCGGCCGTATTCCAGCCGGCGGCTTCGAGCAGGTTTTCGCCTTTGTCCGTGAGAACTTTTGCCAGATAGGCATCGCCCGTGTCGATCAGCAGGACATCCAACCCCTCCTCGTGAAATGGTCCGCAGCCGGCCGTGGTACAAAAGCAGCTGCTGCAGGGCGAATCGCATGCCAGGCCCACCATGGTGGTGGCTTCGCGGGCCTTTATCCAATAGGGGTCTTTGTATTCAGGCGTATCGAAGTTATGGTTGACCAGCACAAAGGCTTTGGCGTCACAGGGCCTGATGCCGAAAATTGCCCGGGGTGAATAATCCGTAGCGGGTTCGCGCATGACATGGTGGTCTTCCCGGGTTTCATCGAGCGAGTATTCGAGCAGCGTTTCGGACTGGGGATAAATAATCGACTTGGGCGAAAGGCGCGTGTTCAGGCAACTGAAATCCGGCGCCTGGCCCTGGGCGAGCTCCGCAAAATTATGAAACTCAGCATCTTTAACCGGGCCGAACAGGCGATAGGCCTTTGACAGATTGGCCAGTCCTTCTTCCCATTTTCCTTTTTCAATCAGTGCTATTTTCATGGTTTTGCCTTAATATTAAGTGTTTGGTGTTTGGTGTTTGGTGTTTTGCACGAGAGCATGCTTTTTACTCCTAAATGGTTCCCAAACACGAAACACAAAAAACGAAACACCAATTACTTTATAAAATCATCCGGATCCCCCGGTTGATAGGTATCCAACGGGGGACGTACTTCCAGGGACATGCCGGCTTCCCACTGGAACAAATCGAAGCAGTCTTTTTCCAGTTTTTTGGTCAGGGTACGCATGTTGATTCCCACCGGGCACGCCCGTTCGCAGGAGCCGCAGTCCGTGCAACGGCCGGCGCAGTGAAACGCCCGCAGGAAATGAAAAGTCTTGATGTCGGTTTCGTCCTGACTTTTGCCAACCCACTGGGGCCTGGATTCATCCACGAAGCATGTCGGGCAGTAGCACAGCGGACAGGCGTTGCGGCAGGCATAACAGCGGATGCAGTTGGCGAAAAGATCTTCAAAATATTGGGTTTTTTCTTCGGCTGACAGCGCCTCGATCCGGCTGACATCCGCATAGCGGTCGACATCCTGCTGTTCGTCAACCATTTCGCCCACCAGTTCATCATACTCGACCGGATTGCGGTGGATGCACAGGGCACAGTTTTGCTGAAGCAGATCTTTTTTGTTCAGCAGTTTTTCAAAGCCATGGCCCTTGACGGTAATATTGTTTTCATCTTCCAAGACCTCCAGGACCTCACCCTCGAACATGGAGCTGACTTTGCGCTTGTCGATCATGCCCTTGCACGGGACGCCGATGATGACTAGCTGCTCCCGTTTAATCTTGTTTTCGATAATGTGGGTGACGATGTTGCGGGAGTCGCAGCCTTTGGCAATGATGCCGATTTTTTCGGTGCGATTGGTTAGATAATTGGCCAGATTGATCCCGCAATTGCTGTCCCACACCAGATTCTGTAAATCCTCCGGGGTTTTGGCGAAATAGGGTTCGTTCATCATCGGTACGGTGCCCCGGCGAAATCCAATGATTACATCCACTTTGCACTCTTTGAGCAGTCTGGCGGAAATTTCCCTTATTTTTTCAGTATAACTTGTCATGTTAAGCAACCTCAGCCTTTGCTTTTAAGAAAGATTGATTTGGTCCGAGGGCCTTGATTTTTTCGGTGACGTCCCTGACAACCTCCACAAACTTGGTGGATTCTGCCGATGAGATCCAGGAGAACTGGAGGCGGCCGGGTTCGGTACCCATGTGTTCCATCAGATTTTGAAACAAAGCGAATTTGCGGCGGGCGTAGTAATTACCTTCCAGGTAATGGCATTCGCCGGGATGTCACCCGGATACCCAGACGCCGTCTGCTCCTTCGCGCAGGGCGGCCAGAAAGAATTTGGAACTCATCCGACCGGTGCAGGGGATCCGGATGACCCGGATATTGGTCGGATATTCCATCCGGCCGACACCGGCCAGATCGGCCGCGCCGTAGCTGCACCAGTTGCATAAAAAAGCCACAATTTTTGGTTCCCAATCAGACATAGAAAAAATCTCCTTAGTGTCGAGTTGCACGGTGCGCGTTACGTGTTGCGGGTTGCGCGTTACGTGTTGCGGGTTGCGCGTTACGTGTTGCGGGTTGCGCGTTGCGTGTTTCGCGGTTCGGGTTACGCGTTGCACGGTCCGTGTTGCGCGTTACGTGTTGCGGGTTGCGTGTTTCGCGGTTCGGGTTACGCGTTGCACGGTCCGTGTTGCGTGTTACGCGTTTCGCGTTGCGTGTTTCGCGTTTCGGGTTGCGCGTTGCGCGGTGAGCGTTACGGATTAAGGGTTACGCAGTTCGCGTTGCAAACTCCCGTTGCAGGCGTCGCGTTTTGGAAAAATAGTCGCAGTCCCGCCTATTTCCATTCTTTTTCGACGTATTGAATATATTTGTTTATTTTTCTCCCTAATTCGTCGTATTTTTCAAAAAAGAAATTTAATATCTCGATATCCGTATCATGGGTATCTTTAATAAAATTCAAATGCACAATGGTTTCATCGCATGACGCATGTGAGTAAGTCAAAAATTTAATAAAATCGGCTTTATATTTTCTGCGCCCGCAACCTTCCACAATGCAGGATGTGATGCCCTTCGATGACTTTCTAACCTGCCTGCCTTCTTCCCACAGTTCAAATTGGGGAAGTTTCAGCGAGAATTTATGCACTTTCACAGCTAATTCATAAGATAGCTGATAGATTTCCAGGTCTCTATAACTCCTCATGCACTCTCTTTATTTACCCGCGTTCCCTATTCCGCATCCTTGCTGTAAACCCCGCATCGCGTTTTTTTTCCCCGCAACTCACATCCCGCACCGCGCAACCCGTACCTCGCACCTCGCACCGCGCAACCCGTACCTCGCACCTCGCACCCCGCAACTCGTTCCTCGTACCTCGTACCCCGCACCCCGTTACACGGCTTCCCTCAAAGAAAAGATCTGTGAGAAGATCTGATCATTGTCAAAGCCTTTCAGGTGAATCGCGCCGGAGCGGCAGGACGCCACGCACAGGCCGCAGCCTTTGCACAATACCGGATTGATCTGAGCCCTGCCGGCCCAGGGACCTTCTTCGGTGAACGAGGGTGCGTTGTAGGGGCAAACCGATACACAAACACCGCACTCGCTGCAGACCGATGGGTCGGTCTCGGCGATTGTGCCGCTGGTAAAAATGGTTTCACGGGCCAATAATGTAATGGCCCGGGAGGCCGCCGCCTGACCCTGGGCGATGGATTCGTCGATGGGTTTGGGATAGTGTGCCAGGCCGCAGAGAAACACTCCGTCCGTGGCAAACTCCGAGGGTCCGAGTTTGGCGTGGCGTTCGACGAAAAATCCGTCCGTGTTGACCGGCACTTTGAAAAAATTGGCCAGCGTGTCATCCCGATTTGGGATAACCGCCGAGGCCAGTGTCAGCAGTTCGGTTTCAATTTCCACCGGGCGGCCGATGACATGATCCACGACCCTGACCAGGACCTTGCCGTCTTTTATGTCGACCACGGGTTTATTGTCAAGGGTGTAGCGGATGAATATGACCCCCGCTTCCCGGGCTTCTTGATACAGATATTCGCGCTCACCGTAGGTCCGCAGACTACGATACAGTACGAAGACGTTCATGTCCGGGTTCAGGCGTTTGAGGGTCAGGGCGTTGTCCACCGAGTGGGTGCAGCAAACCCTGGAGCAATACATCCGTTCGGGCTCGCGCGAGCCGACACACTGGATAAAGACGGCGGTGTCTATTTCCTTCAGAGACCCATCGTCATCCTTGAATTTGCGATCGAGTTCCAGGGCTGTGAGGATTCTGGGATCCTGACCGTAGCTGTATTCACTGGGCTGCAACGGGGCGGCACCGGTGGCCATGATGGCGACACCGTGCTCGAGCAGTTCCTGACTGCCGTTGGAAGACAGCGTGGTTTCGAAATTGCCGACAAATCCATCGACATCGGTGATTTGCGTATCCAAGTGAACATGGATCTTTTCATGACCTTCGACCTCGGATATCAGACTTGCCAGCTTGGCCTGGATATCCTCACCCTTGGCCGTGCGATACAGGTTGCGGGCCTGCCCGCCGAGTTGGGAATCCCGCTCGATGATATGGGTTTCGTAACCCTGCCGGGCGAGGCTTCTAGCGGCCGCCATGCCGGAGATGCCGCCGCCGACGACCATGGCGGTCTGGTTGATTTCCAACTCGGCTTCTTTGAGCGGATCCTGCAGGGCGACTTTCGATACCGCCATGCGCACCAGGTCCTTGGCCTTGTCGGTCGCCAGCTCCGGGTTGTTCTTGTGAACCCAGGAATTGTGATTGCGAATATTGGCCATCTCGAACAAATACTTATTCAAGCCCGCGTTGATCAACGTTTCCTGAAAAAGCGGCTCATGGGTCTTGGGGGTGCAGGCCGCCACCACGACCCGGTTCAGATTTTTTTCTTTGACGATCTGGCTGATGGATTCCTGGGTGTCCTGGGAGCAGGCGTACAGGTTGTCTGCCGTATATTCCACAAAGGGCAGGGTTGCCGCGTATTCGGCCACGGAGGGCACATCCACCACGCCGGCGATATTGATGCCGCAGCGGCAGACGAAGACGCCGATTCGCGGGCGTTCGTTGGCGACATTGGTCTCCGGGACCACCTCCGGCAACTTGGTAAGGCTGTTGCGCGCGCTGGTCAGAATCTCGCCGGCGGCGGTTGCCGCGGCACTGGAGTCTACCACCGACTGGGGAATATCCTTGGGCCCCTGAAAGGCACCGCAAACAAACACGCCTTCGCGGGAAGTATCCACCGGCGCGAACGTCTGGGTTTGACAGAATTTGCCCGGTGTAATCTCGATGTCCAGGCGTTGGGCCAGATCCACGATTTCGGGCGAAGTCTCGAGCCCGACGGACAGGACGATCATGTCAAATACTTCGATTTTCAGTTCGCCGTCATCGGTGACATAGCGAATTTCCAGATCATCCGTATCGCCGACCGGTGTCACCGAATGAACCTTGCTGCGGATAAAGCGCACGCCGTGCTTTTCTTTGGCGTTGTCATAAAACCTTTCAAACTCCTTGCCGTGGGTCCGCATGTCCATGTAAAAAATGGCGCAGTCCAGATCGTCGCCCTGGTGCTCTTTGGCAATCACAGCTTCTTTGATGGAATACATGCAGCAGACCGAGGAGCAATAGGAGTTGTCGCACTTATTCATGTCCCGCGAACCGACGCACTGAAACCAGGCAATTTTCTTGGGTTCACGTTTGTCCTTGGACTGCCGGGTGATATGCCCCGTGGTCGGACCCGAGGCCGACAGAATCCGCTCAAACTCCATGGAGGTGATCACATTGGGCAGCCTGGCGTACTGGTAATTGTCGAACTTGGACGGATCAAAAGGGGTGAAACCCGGTGCCAGAACCACGGATCCGACATTGATGGATTCGGTTTGTGGTTTTTGATCAAAATCGATCGCATTGGTGGGGCACAGTTTTTTGCAGGCACCGCACTTGCCTTTTTGAATGTAAATGCAGCTGTCGCCGTCAATACAGTATTTCAGCGGAACTGCCTGGGCATACTCGACAAAGGCCGATTTGCGTTTGACGAGACCCATATTGTAGGTGTCCACAACTTTTTTCGGGCATTTCTGAGCACAAACGCCGCAGGCGATGCACAAGGACTCGTCCACATAGCGGGGCTGCTGGAGTAGTTCGACTTGAAAATTTCCTGCCGAGCCCTTGATTTCTTTGACTTCACTTAGTGTTCTCAGCTCTATGTTTAAGTGCCGGCCGACCTCGACCAGTTTAGGTGAGATAATTCACATGGCACAGTCGTTCGTCGGGAAAGTCTTGTCCAACTGGGACATCACCCCGCCTATCGATGAACCCTTTTCAACCAGGTACACGTAGTAACCGGAGTCGGCCAGATCCAAGGCGGCCTGCATTCCGGCAATACCACCGCCGACAACCATCACCGAACCAACAACTTCATTTGGCATATTCCTTCTCCTGAAAACCGTATTTACAATATCTAATTTTTTTGTCCTTACTTGAAATCTAGCAAAAGGTATCTTTTTTATAAGTTTGATAGCCGAATGTCAATAAAAATCGTTGGATTTAGGGCCGAATTCCTGATGCTGCCAAATAGCACTATTCTGATTATAAGCTACCGATATTAATTAATATAATGCATATTTTGCAGTAAAATGGATTGGGGCAACGGGCAGGTTGATCCAAAAATTTGTGAATTTTGCGAGACAAGGGATGGGATATTTCAGATACCATAGTAATTTGATATGATTGGAAATACACGGACCGGGTTGCAATAGGGGTTGTGATCCGGTATAAGGTTGTGCTTGATCCGTTCGTTAGTTTCTCATTATTCGTGCTATCTGCATTAGGAGATTTGTTGAATGAATAAGAAGGTTCTTCTGATTTTCATTTTGTCATCGGCGTGCTTAGTTTTTCTGAGTATTGCGCATTCCCAGGAAGATATGCAGTTTGTCAGCGCGGATGCATTCGTAAAACCGCGCCGTCCGCCGGCCGTTTTTCGCCATGATGAACACAATGAAATGGCCGGGTTAGATGAGTGTTATGTGTGTCACCACGTATATGATGACAACGGAAAATTGGTTGAAGATGAATCCTCCGAAGACCAACAATGTTCGGATTGCCACGAGTTGGCGCGATCCGGCAAAAAGCCGGCCCTCATGAAAGCCTTTCATGACAATTGTAAGGGTTGCCACAAAGAACAGAAAAAAGGGCCGCTGATGTGCGGGCAGTGCCATGTGAAACGGAATGTCGAATGACGAATGCCGAATGTCGAATGAATGAATTCTGTCGATTTTAATTTCTAAACTTTGGCGTAGCAATCACTGAGCCCAGTGCATAGTGGGATCGGATTGCAAAGTAGGGGCGAGGTTTATTCTCGCCCGCACAGAACCGGCAATTGCCGCCGACCCGTAATAGGAACCGCTCAACTTAGTAGCTATTTTTGAAATCACACCATATTTGCCAGGGTTTCAGCAAATAAAAATTTCGCCACCAAGATCCGAAGACACCAAGTTGAGATACTATAAACATTTACATTTGTGTCTTAGTGCCATTGTGGCTATTTTTTCCGGTTTATCCGGTTTGGGTAATAATGTCAGCGAGGGGCTGCGGCTAAAATTTCAAAATATCAATAGCTATAATCCGCTATGTGCATTCGATTATGAGTTCATCATTTCCCAAACCCAAAATCATCGTGATCTGCGGTGCGACCGGCATCGGCAAGACGTCGGTCGGCATTGAACTGGCTGAGCAACTGGGTGGGGAAATCATCAGTGCCGATTCCATGCAAATCTACCGCTATATGGACATCGGCACCGCCAAACCGACTCCGACCGAATTGGAGCGAATTGCCCACCATATGATCGACATCGTCGATCCGGATGACGATTTTGATGCTGTTCGGTTTTCCGAGCATGCGCGGGAGCGGATCGCGGATATCATCAAGCGAGGTCGATTACCCTTTGTCGTCGGGGGGACCGGGCTGTATATCAAAGCGCTGCTGCACGGTCTGTTTCGGGCCGAACCGGTCGATCCCGAAATCAGAGACCGCCTGAAGAAAGAAGCTGAGAAGAAAGGCAGTCAGGCCCTTTACGAACGCCTGCGACAGGCGGATCCGGATACCGCCGCCAGATTGCATCCCAATGATTCCTACCGTGTATTGAGAGCGCTTGAGACCATCGAATCTACCGGAACGTCGATTTCAGAACTGCATCAGTCGCACGGTTTCGAGGACGATCCTTTTGATGCGCTGAAGATCGGACTGCAGATGGATCGCGAAAAGCTGTATGCGCGTATCGACCGGCGGGTCGACCTGATGATCGACGCGGGATTGGTGGATGAAGTCAAAAAACTCCTGGAAATGGGCTACGCGGCGGAACTGAAATCCATGCAATCCATCGGTTATCGCCACGTGGTCGAATTTCTGGCAGAAATATTGCCCTGGGCTGAATGCGTTCGAACGCTCAAACGCGACACCCGACGCTTTGCAAAGCGCCAGTTCACCTGGTTCGGCGCTGATGCCCTGATTCAGTGGTATAAACCAGGACAGTTAAATGAGATGATCCAGCAGGTGGAAGTTTTCCTGGAAAAATTGGAAGTAGATTAAATACCTCAAATTCCGACTTCGGCTCAGCTGAGTTCTTGGCAGACCGCCTTCCCACTTTTCTTCTCCTTTCTTCTCATTTTCTCTCTCTTTACACAATCCCTCTAAATGTCACTGGATGGTCAGCAGCCATAGCGCAAGCCACCTAAATCAGGAGTTGAAAATTAATTTGAGGATGAAGATCGATTACTAAGTAAATGAAGTGTCGGAGTGATTGCTCGTCATACCCGCGCAGGCGGGCATACAGCCAACTCGGTGCTGACGTTCCTGGGTTTCTGCTTCCTACCTCCACGGGGAGATGCTTTACAGAAATCAACTATCCATTCACAATCCATGATAAAAACTAAATGAGAAGTCCTTGACATACGCTCAATTTTCCTCGTAAACTCCCTGAAAAATAGGAGGAACTTTGGAATTCGAAATGTGGTTGGTCTGGATGGCCCTTGCCGGATTATTCATAGTGGGAGAGATGCTTCGTCATGGAACCTTTTTCCTCTGGTTGGGTTTCGGAGCAGCCGCGTCTGGCATACTCGCTTTACTCGATATTCAAACCCCTGGCCAAATAGCAGTATTTATAAATATATCGGGAATCTTAATCCTTCTTGAAAGAAGGTTTTTAGAGAGATATACATTCAAACAACCTCAAAGATCCATACCATCAAGCGATGATGTAAATGACATAAATATATTTCGTCGGGCCGGGGCCGGGTGGGAAATCAAATATGGCGGCAAGTCATATACAATTAGACATTCCAAAGGTCTGCTGCATATAAGGAACCTCATCATCAAAAAGGGTGAATGGATCCCCTGTTCAGTGCTGAAGAGATTGTCTTTAGGCAATCTATCTGAGAATAGATATGCGAACCATGCGGCGATGACACGGGAGCAGCTGGAGGGAGAAAATCTCAGAGTTGCTGAAGGAATTGCCCCTGAAGAGATAATTGCCCGATTGTCGTTTGAGAAAATACAAATACTGAGGGATGCTCTGGTTGAACGTAAAGCGGTTGATGATTTCAATAGCCCGGAGGAAAAGATCGATCAACTCAACACGTTGGACTTTATTGAAAGATACCTGAAAAAAGTCACAGATAATAAGGGTCGACCACGAAAAGTAAACGACCAAACAGATACGGACCGTAAAGCAGTATCAGCGGCCATAAATAGATGTCGCAATAACCTTAAGGAACACAGAGAATTATACACCCATTTCAAATCCTTTATCAAAGCTGAAGGAAATGCCTTTCGGTACCTACCTGATCGTCCAATTGACTGGAAAACCGAATAATTTTACGGTTTTTTTGCCACTTTTTTCTGTTCTGTAGCGGTGGCTACATGTTTCGTAGCGCATAATATTATAAAAGGACCAAACTAAAATATCTGAATCTTGCGTGAAAATTTATAAGAAGTTTGTTTAATTGGGATTCAGAAAACAACAGATTCTTTGGCTCCATTTATTGGTTTAATGGAAAAGGAGGTGAATTGTGAAATTTGAGATTTGGTGGATATGGATGGGACTTGCTGCAGCTTTTCTCATTGGTGAGATCCTTACAGCGGGTTTTTTCCTGATCTTTCTTAGTGTAGGTGCTGCTGCTGCCGGGGTCTTAGCCATGCTTGACGTTAGCAGTGTGGGTCAATTTATCGTTTTTATTGTAGTTTCGGGGATTCTTTTTGTATTCGGACGTAGATTTGCTGATCGGGTTACTGAAAAACAACCTGCGGGCATCGGCGCAGATCGCTTTATTGATCAAGAAGGTGTTGTATTGGAAAAAATCGACAACTCCAGCAACACCGGCAGCGTTAGAGTTGGGCAGGATGAGTGGCGCGCTGTCAGTGAAACAGGGGACATTCTTCAAAAAGGAGCGCGCATCAAAGTTACCCAAATCGATGGAACACGTGCAGTAGTAAAAATTATAGAAAAGGAGGAAATGTAGCATGGAAATTCTATTAATAATTATTGCTGTAGTGATCATTGTTATTATTGCGACAGGGACCAAGATCATCCGTCCTTATCAAAAAGGTCTCGTCGAGCGACTCGGTAAATACCAGCGTACGGTGAATAGCGGATTGACGATTATCATTCCGATTATCGAAAATTTAGCCAAAATTGACATGCGGGAGCAGGTCGTAGAGGTTCCCCCGCAGGCCGTGATTACCAAGGATAATGTTGCCGTTGAAGTCGATGCTATTGTGTACTACGAGATCACGGATCCGGTGAAGGTACAATATAATATTACTGATTTTTACATGGCAGCCACAAAATTAGCACAGACCAATCTGAGAAACCTCGTGGGAGATTTGGCCCTTGATGAATCTCTCACCTCACGTGAAACCATAAACAGCACTTTGCGTCAAGTTCTGGATGATGCGACAGACAAATGGGGGGCCCGCGTAACGCGCGTTGAACTTCAGAAAATCGAGCCTCCCAATGATGTGACCCAAGCCATGCACCGCCAGATGAAGGCCGAGCGCGAACGCCGGGCGGTTATACTTGAAGCAGAAGGGACGAAGAAGGCAGCCATTCTGGAAGCAGAAGGACATAAACAGGCACAAATCCTCAATGCAGAAGGTGAAGCTGAAGCCATTAAACGAGTCGCTGATGCAGACAAGTATGAGAGGCTGACCGTCGCCCAGGGTGAAGCAGAAGCAATTGAGAATGTCTTCGGGGCAATTCACAAGGGAAATCCGACGAATGATCTAATTGCCATAAAATACCTTGAATCCTTGCAAAAGATTGCAGATGGAAAAGCCACCAAGATCTACTTGCCGCTTGAAACCTCCGGTGTCCTTGGGAGCATCGGAGGAATCAGTGACCTTTTCAAGGAGACAGACGACAATGGGGGGGGGCGAAAAGAAAAGGGACTCTTCCAGACCGAACCGGTTGATCCCAAAATCAGAGACCGCTTGAAGAAAGAAGCCGAGGAAAAACGGCAGTAATGCGCGTTAACAACGCCTGCAACAGGTAGATCCGGCTACTGCGACAGACTGCACCCCAACGATTCCTATCGCATAATAAGGGCGTTAGAAACCATCGAATCTACCGGAAAATCCATTTCAGAATTGCATCGGGAACACGGTTTTGAGGAAGACCCCTTCGATGCGCTGATGATCGGTCTGCAAATGGACCGCCAAACGCTGTGCGGACGGATCGATCAGCGCGTCGACCTGATGATCGAGGCGGGACTGGTTGATGAAGTCAAAAAACTGCTGGACATGGGGTATGCGGCTGACTTGAAATCGATGCAATTCATTGGCTATCGCCATGTGACTGAATTTCTCCAGCAGAATTTACCGTGAGATGAATGCGTTCGAACGCTCAAACGCGACACCAGGCGATTTACCAAACGCCAGTTCACCTGGTTCGGCGCCGATTCCCAGATTCAGTGGCATGCGCCGGAGCACCTGATCGATATGGCCGCTGCGGTAAATGAATTTTTGATGTAGGCCCGCAGTCGGTCTTACCTCATAGGGGTATCCAACGGCGTTTCGCCAGCTGCCTCGATCTACGCAGTAACAACGTTTCTGAACCCTTTTCAAAAACTTGGCCAAAAAAATCCCGTTGACATCGAGACTATTGACGGCAACCATTTCATGGCTATTATCCGTTTCTATTGGTACGAAAGTGATTGACCCCGATCGGTTTTTGCGGCTGATCACAACACCTGAAAGGATCCCACCATGGCACCATCCAATGAAACATTGTCGCCCAAAAATGTTCTTGTTGAAGACGATCGCACCGGCAGCGGCGTGGAAACGTTGCGCCGGGCCGTGCTGGACAACCTGTTCTATATCCAAGGTAAGTTTCCCCGGATCGCCACGCCCAACGATTTTTACATGGCCCTGGCCTACACTGTCCGGGACCGGCTGCTGCACCGCTGGGTCAAGACGGTTGAAACCTGGCTGCAAAAAGATGTCAAAATCGTTTGCTATTTATCGGCCGAATTTCTCATGGGACCACACCTGGGCAACAACCTGCTCAATCTGGGCATCCGGGATCCCGTCCGGCGGGCAGTGGAAGCCCTCGGGCAAAATTTCTATGAACTGCTCCAGCAGGAGGAGGAGCCCGGGCTGGGCAATGGCGGATTGGGCCGGTTGGCGGCCTGCTATCTGGATTCGCTGACAACTTTGGAGGTGCCGGCCATCGGATTCGGTCTGCGGTACGAACACGGCATCTTCCACCAGGAGATCCAGGACGGCTGGCAGGTGGAGATGACCGACAACTGGCTGCATCTGGGCAATCCCTGGGAAATTGCCCGGCCGGAAACGCAATTTGAGGTCAAGCTGGGGGGCCGCACCCTCTGGGGGCAGGATGTCGATGGTCACCCGCAAGTCCGCTGGATCCCGGACCGGGTGGTCAAGGGTACCCCCTATGATACACCCATATCCGGCTACCGGGTCAACACCTGCAACACGCTGCGCTTGTGGAAGGCCGAAGCATCAGAATCCTTCGATTTTCAGGCATTTAATGTCGGCGATTACTACGGTGCGGTTGATCAGAAGGTGGCTTCTGAAAACCTGACCAAAGTCCTTTACCCGAATGATGAACCGATTTCCGGCAAGCAGCTGCGTCTGGAACAGCAATATTTTTTCGTATCCTGCTCCCTGCAAAACATCATCGATATTCAACTGGTCGCCGGCGGCCGACTGGACGAGCTGCACAAATTGTGGGCCGTTCAACTCAACGACACGCACCCGGCGGTTGCGGTGGCCGAACTGATGCGGCTTCTGGTTGATGAACATCACATGGATTGGGACCGGGCCTGGCATATCACGGTCGAAACCTGCGGGTATACCAATCACACCCTGCTGCCCGAGGCCCTGGAGACATGGCCGTTGCCGCTATTTGCCCGCGTGCTGCCGCGTCACCTGGAAATTATCTACGAGATTAACCGGCGTTTCCTCGACGGCGTTAGGCTGCGCTATCCCGGCGACAATGATCGACTGGCCCGCATGTCATTGATCGATGAACACGGGACCAAAAGCGTGCGCATGGCCAACTTGGCCTGCGTCGGCAGCCATGCCATCAATGGGGTGGCGGCCCTGCACACCGAGCTGGTCAAAAAAGACGTGCTGCGGGACTTCCATGAAATGATGCCGGAAAAGTTCAGCAACAAGACCAACGGCGTGACCCCGCGCCGGTTTGTGGCCTTGAGCAATCCGGGGCTCAGCCGCCTGATCACCCGACACATCGGCGAAAGCTGGATCAAAAACCTGGATGAGCTGCGCGGCCTGGAATCCCTGGCCGAGCAGCAGGAGTTTCAAGGTCAATGGCAGCAGGTCAAACGCGACAACAAGGAACGGCTGACCGGTTTCCTCCGTCAGCGCACCGGTATCGAAATGGATCCGGAGTCTCTGTTCGATATCCTGGTAAAGCGTATTCACGAGTACAAGCGCCAGCATCTGAAGGTACTGCACATAATCACCCTATATAACCTGATCAAGGACAACCCGCATGCCGAAGTCACACCGCGTGCGTTTATCTTTGGCGGCAAGGCCGCCCCGGGCTATTTCCTGGCCAAACTGATCATTCGGTTGATCAATGGGGTGGCCGAAGTGATCAATTCGGATGACGATGTCGCCGGACGGTTGAAAGTGGCGTTTTTGCCGGACTTCGATCTTAAAAGCGGACAGCTGATATACCCGGCAGCCGATCTGTCGGAGCAGATTTCCATGGCCGGCAAAGAAGCTTCCGGCACCGGCAACATGAAATTTTCCATGAACGGCGCCCTTACCATCGGCACCCTGGATGGTGCCAACATCGAAATCCGTGAGGAGGTCGGAGCCGAAAACTTTTTCCTGTTTGGCTTGACCGTCGACGAGGTCAAGGCACAAAAAAACAGCGGCTACAATCCGAAGGGGTATTACGATTCGGATGAACAGCTGCGGCGGGCCATCGACCAGATTCGAGCCGGAGTTTTTTCCCGCGGTGATGCCTCACTGTTCGCACCCCTGGTGGATTCCCTGCTATGGCGCGATGAATATCTGGTGATGGCGGACTACCGGTCCTATATTGATTGCCAGGATGCGGCCGATCGGCTTTACCGGGATCCAAGCCGATGGACCCGGTCATCGATTCTCAACGTGGCCCGCATAGGAAAATTTTCTTCCGATCGGTCCATCCGAGAATACTGCCAAGACATCTGGCATGCCCAGCCGGTGCCCATTGACTTGGAGCCACTGGAAGGCTTCGGGACGTAAAATATAGGTGTAAGGTGTAGGGTATAGGGTATAGGGTATAGGGTGTAAGGTATAAGGTATATGGTGTAAGGTATAAGGTATAGGGTGTAGGGTTTAAGGTTGGATGTGCAAAGTTAACGGCATTCGGCGTTCGGTATTCGGCTTTCGGCGAACAGCTCAAAGTTGAAGGTTGATGACCAAGGATTAAACGTTTGCGGCATAAGGCTTTAGGGTAAAACCGTTTCGGATGTCGGAATAATCCATTTCTGTTTTCTCACCTTCTTACCCTCTCTCCTTCTTGCTTTCCAACCCTCTCTCCTTCTTGCTTTCCAACCCTCTCACCTTCTTATTTTCTCGTTTTCCTACCTTCTCACCTTCTGATCTTCTTACCTTCTTATCTTCTCGCTTTCCTACTTTCTCATCTTCTTATCCTCTCACCTTCTGCACTTCACGCTATGCGCTCTGCCCTCTGCCCCGTGCTCTTCTTCTCATCTTCCCACCTTCTCATCTTCCCACCTTCTCAACTTCTCACCTTCTCACCTTCTCAATTTCTCAGCTTCTCGCCTTCCCACTTCTTTATATCTGCCAATTTCCGCCGGATTCCGGCTGGTCGTCTAGTTTTATAACCACCAGTGTGATATCGTCATTCTGTTTGAGGCCGCGCGCGTGGGCAGCCAATTCCCGGTAGACGGCATCGATTATTTCACTGGCCGACAAGCCGGCATTCTGGCGAATGATTTTACGGAACCGCTCCTTGCCGAACATTTTACCGGCGCTGTTGAAGCTCTCCCAAATTCCATCCGTGCCCAGGGCGATAATTTGTCCGCGGGCGAGATCTGATTTGCGGTATTCTTCATAGCGGTAATTATCTTCGACACCCAGCGCAAGCCCGATGCCGTTAAACTCCTCGAAGGTATCTGCAGCCGGATCGTAAACGATAGCCGGATCGTGACCAGCCCGGACCCATTCCAGACTTTTATTCTGCGGATCAATTTACAGAAGGCGTCGTTGACGTCTGTGATGGCCAAATTTTTATCCATCAAAATAAAGCTTTCCCCAGCCGTCTCCACAATCCGCCGGTACTTTTCTTCGCGTTTGCCGATTTCGGCTTCGGCCTGAATGCGCTGCAGTTCGGCCGCCGCCCGGGCCGCAAAAATGCGGAAAAGCACCTGGGAGCGCGGCTCCTCGGGCATCGGCTGATTATCCATGACAGCCAGATTTCCGATGACGCGACCCTTAGAGTCCAGCAACGGCACCCCCATATAGCTGACCGCCGAGAAAAACTTGATGGTGTCGTTGTCCGGGAACAAATCGACAATGTTGTCAGGGTAGTGTACCAGGTCGGCGTTTTTGATGACGGCCTCACAGGGCGTTCCTCTAACATCGAGCCGAAATTCCTCCTCCAACTGACCGTCCTCCCAAAACGCCAGCACGCGCAGCTGACGGGATTGTTCGATATACTCCGTCACCCAAGAACTGTACGTGTCCAAAACATTAGAAAGGTTTTCCACCAGGGCGGCAAAGAACCGTTCTCCGGTTTCCGTGGCGGTTCCCTCTAAAATGGCCCGTACGGTGGCATCTTCGTCGAGACCCCGAAATGTTTGTGGATGGTAATCGGCCATTCTGCAAGCCTCCTGCTAAGGATCGTAATGAATATGGGGGGCGAAAGCCGGATGCGAAACGACATCTATTTGAGATGTGCGGCATTCCGCTGGAAGGATCTGCGATCTCGCCGATCGCCGGACTCAAGTATGTTGAAATGCCACAATGTGGTAAGAAGGTAAAACTTTAATTGGAAACGTCAAGTTAACTTCACCGCCGAACGGAATTTCTCGAAAATGACATTTTCTTCTTTTTATAGAATAGCCAATTTAACGTTTTCTAAATTTTCTCGAACTAAAACCTGACAGACAAATGAGGGCCGCCCCAAATAGAGTTAAGGTCGCAGGCTCGGGAACCGGGACATGAGTCTGGATAGCAGAATTGTTAACCGGGAGGCTTTCTCCAATATATCCTTTTACATTACTTGAAAGAGCTTCATCATTAAACTTCCAGTCATTTGCAGATACCCGATAGTCCAAAGCCAGCCAATCTTCATTTCTGTTTCTGTAATTGTTCGGTTCTCCTTGCCAGAAATTTGAATAAACGCCCGTAACGTCACCACTGTTCCAGAAAGTGCCCTCATTGTTTACCCAATCCCACTTTTGATTGCTGCTGCTTGAAAGGTCCTTTAACCCACCCAGCCAGTATTGTTCACGACTACTAACCACCGTATTGGCTTGAATTAGATTTTCAATGAAAGATTCCTCTTCTGAACTGGATATTGTTGCGAGGTGCCAATTGCTGCCGTACCTTGCGGTCAAATCATTAGATGCTTCACTCCAGCTAAGTCCTCCAGGTTTTAAGATTACAACATAGTCATGTCCCCCAAAAGAGCCGCTGATGGGGAGCGCACTTGCGCTATTAGCCGCTATAGAAATTAATAAAAATAAACCTAAGATAATGAATATATTTTTCACAGCATCATCCTCCCATCTTTCAAATTAGGTGATATAATACCGATAACTGTCTCCTACCTCTTACAAAAATTATGCTACTACTAGGTATACTCGGGGGCGCAATTGTGGAATTATTGAACCGACATCACTTGAAGATCTGAGGCGAACGAAGGTAGTTCCGACTTTACGAGTAATCAGCAGTCTAATAATGCAAAAATCATGCAAAATACAAGAAAAGCAACGAAAAAATAGATAAATAATAATAACGGTATGTTAAAAAAATTGTTGCAGAAGATAAAATCGAAGAATATGAATAAAAATACTCAAGATTGAGAAAATTTTTTCACACATGTATGGGAAAAGTTATAAAATTTGGCATAGATCTCTGTTTTTGATACAAATATAGAATAGTCAGTTCCGGAATTTGTTATCATGCTGATAAATACTTGTTTTTACATTTGGAGAGATATATGAGCATTCACTCCCTGTCACAAAAATTGGGGGCCAGAATGATCCCTGATGAACCCTTTGATATTGAGAGCTGGAGAAACTGGTTCAGCAGGGTGGTATTGATTATTGTCGTGGTCGGTTTCCCATTGGCATTGGTTGTAACGCTCCCGGTATTCATAGCCGAAAGACGATTCGGGCTTGTGGCCCTCGACGTCATTTTCTGGCTTTTTCTGGCAGTGCGCCTTTTTTCACGTTCATCAACATATCGGGCCAATGCCTTTCTGTTCCTTGCCGTGCTCTATGCCCTAATGATTTCATTTTTTGTATCGCTTGGTCCGGTGCATGCCCGTCCCGCCTGGTTGGTTATGTGCGCTGTTCTGGCATCTCTTTTCTTCAGTGTACGAGGGGCCGCCTTGGCAACCGCAGCTAACGCGATGATTCTGCTTTTTATCTATTTTGTGTTAGAGCCGGAAAACGCGGTCTGGGCCGCTGAGTATCAGGTGCCAACCGGCAAATGGATTATGTTTGTTGTCAACGTTTCTTTTTTAACACTGGCGGCAAGCTTACCGGTGGGCTTCATGTTCGAACGGCTGAGCCGTTCTCTCAAACAGGAACGCGATGCCCATGAAAGGCTTACCAGAGAGCAGGATAAATTCAAGCTCCTTACCGAGGATATTGTCGATAATATCTGGGTTATAAATCCGAGCAACTATCGCTTCGTCTACGTCAGCCCTTCCATAGAGAGGATGTTGGGGTATAAACCCGAGGAGGCTGTTGGAATGAAAATGGACGAATTTCTAACGCCGGCCTCCTTTGAGCTGGTAATGAAGAAGATACTATCCGAGATATCTGCCGATTCAGGGGAGCAGCCGGAACCAGGAACGGTGGAGTTGGAAGCAGTGCGCAAAGATGGTTCCATAATTTGGGCTGAATTATCTGCAAAATTTGTAAACCTCGGCTGGCTTTCATCCCGGGCAATCCTTGGCGTTGCGAGAGATATCACGGAACGGAAAGAGGCGGAGGAAGCCCGAAACTCGATGGAAAAAAATTATCGGGAGGTGTTCAACGCCACCAGTGAAGCCATTTTTATTCACGATGAAGAGAACGGAAAAATACTCGATGTCAATCAAAGTGTCCTGGATATGTACGGCTATTCCTATGAAGAGATACAGGGACTGACGGTCCATGATTTAAGTTCGGGGGAATCACCTTTTTCGCAAACGGAGGCTGACCGGAAAATAGGGAAGGCCGTGGCAGAAGGACCTCAGGTTTTCGACTGGAGATCCAAAAAGAAAAATGGGGAACACTTTTGGACTTCGGTATGCTTGAAAAGCTCACGGATTGGCGGACGGGGACGGGTTCTGGCCGCGGTTCGGGATATTACGGACAGAAAGGAGGCAGAAGAAAGGCTCAGATTCAGTGAAAGCCGCTTAAAGGATATCTTTGATACTTCCTTTGACGGCATCCTTTTGCACCAAGAGGGAAAATTGATAGACATCAACGTCAAGGCTTCCCTCCAACTGGGCTATTCAAGGAATGAACTACTAAAGATGTCGCTTTATGATCTGATTGCCAAAGAGGAATTGGAAGCGACTTTAGAACGCTTCAAGATGGTCTCTCAAAAGCCGGAGCTGCAATATCGCGGTGTCGAGACAAAATTTGTCCGCAAGGACGGCACGGAGACTGATGTCGAATATTTCAGCAGGACAACAGTATACGAAGGCGTACCGGTTCGTATCATTGCATTTCGTGACATCAGCGATCGCAAAAAGGCGGAAAACGCTTTAAAAGAAAGCGAGCTGCGCTATCGAATGCTGTTTGAATCAGCCGGTGAAGCCATATTCATTATAAAAGATGATATATTTGTCAATTGCAATCCGAAAACGCTGGAGATTTTCGAATGCCCAGCGGAGCGGATAATCGGCTGTTCTCCGCATCATTTCTCGCCGGACTATCAACCCGATGGAAGTGAGTCAAAACATAAGGCTGCAGGAAAAATAAGTGCTGCTAGAGCGGGAAAACCCCAATTCTTCGAATGGGAGCATACAAAATACGACGGAACCCCTTTCGACGCGGAGGTCAGCTTGCACGCCATTGAGCTGGGAGGAGCGGTGTATGTCCAGGCGATGGTTCGTGATATAACAGAACGCAAACGGGTAGTGGATAAGTTAAAAGAAAGTGAGGCCCGCCAGGCGTTGCTGCTGAGGTCCCTTCCAATGGTGTTTTATATTGCACAACCTTTCGGCGAATTTGGCGGCGACTGGGTGAGTGATCAAATTTATCAGATATCGGGCTTCACAGCGGAAGAATTTGTTCAAGATGAAGCGTTCTGGGCTTCGAGGTTGCATCCGGACGACCGTCAGCGTGTGCTTGAAGCGTTTGATAGTCTTATCGAACTGGGGACCACGACGACCGAGTACCGATGGCAGGTATCGGACCGGAGTTACAAATGGTTTCAGGACAACGCCGTACTGTTGAGCGATGAGAGTGATAAACCCAAGGTCGTCATCGGCACTTGGCTCGATATAACGGAACAGAAAATGATGAAGACTCAACTGCAGCAGGCCCAGAAGATGGAAGCCATCGGTACCCTGGCCGGCGGTATTGCTCACGACTTCAACAATATTCTGGGTGCGATATTGGGATATGCAGAGCTAATTAAAATGTTCGATGCTCCGGAAGGAGGTTCCGTTCATGAGCGCCTGGATCACATCATCAACAGTTCATATCGCGCCAAGGACCTGGTCCAACAGATTCTCACTTTCAGCCGAAAAACAGACGAAGAGAAAAAACCAACACGGATCATACCCTTAGTCAAGGAAACACTGAAATTTTTAAGGGCCTCCATTCCGTCCACGATTGAGATCACTGAGCAGTATGAGCTTGAAAATGGAATGGTACTCGGCGATCCGACCCAATTGCATCAGGTCCTTATGAACCTTTGCACAAATGCAGCCTACGCCATGCGCGGCCCGGGCGGCGGCCTGCAGGTGATTCTGACGGATGTGGACTTCGGCGCCAATGAGCCAAGTCAACGTTTGGATTTGAAACCCGGATCTTATATCAGCTTGACGATCAAGGACGAGGGATCCGGAATGTCACCGGAGGTCATGGAACGTATCTTTGAACCATTTTTTACCACTAAAGAAAAGGGAGAGGGAACCGGGCTTGGCCTCTCGGTCGTGCATAGCATTGTCAAAGGTATGGGGGGAACCATTACGGTCGAGAGTGAAGTCGGAAAGGGCACCTGCTTTCGAGTCTATTTGCCGACTATTGATGGGGAAGTATCAGGAGAGGACGCGATAAAGCCGGAAACAGTCCCAACAGGCAGTGAGCGGATATTTTTTGTAGATGATGAAAAAGCCATCGTCGATTTTGCTCAGGAGGTATTGGTGGCGCTTGGTTATCGTGTCGTGACCGGCACCGACAGTGCGGCTGCGATGGATATTCTTAGTGAGCATTCGGATGAATTTGATCTGGTCGTGACGGATTTGACCATGCCGGAAATAACCGGACTGAAACTGGCTGAAAAAATAAGGGGCTTTCGAATCGATCTGCCGATTATTCTTTGCAGCGGATTTTTGGATTCCTCCGCAATGCAGAAAGCCAAAGAATTAAACATCGATGCGGTTTTGCCAAAGCCGGTCGGAGCCACTCAGCTCGCCCAAAAAATCAGGGCGGTTCTCGACCGGCAGCAGAAAGGAAAATGATATGGCCGATGTGCTGATTATTGATGATGACATAGAAATGTGTGCAATGCTCTCCGACCTCCTTCAAAGCCTGAATCACAAGCCGACATACGCGCTGACCCTTGCTGAGGGGATCGAAAAGGCGCAATCCGGGAGATTCGATGTCGTCTTTCTGGACGTTCGTATGCCGGATGGCAGCGGATTGGATATTTTGAATCCGATTCGGGAAACACCCTCTGCGCCGGAAGTGATTATCATGACCGGTCTGGGAGATCCCGACGGTGCTGAAATAGCGATTCAGAACGGTGCATGGGATTACATTCAGAAGCCCTTTTCTGCTAAAGAAATCATGCTGCCACTCATGCGAGTGCTTCAATATAGGGACTATCTTAAAACCGCCAGACAATCTCCGGTGGTCCTGAACCGACAAGGGATTATAGGAGACAGCCCTAAATTGATGGAGTGCCTGACTGCCATAGCGCAGGCCGCGAATACCGATGCCAATATATTGTTGGCCGGAGAAACCGGCACGGGCAAGGAATTGTTTGCAAGGGCCTTGCACATCAATAGTCCACGTTCAGCTAAGGATTTTGTCATTGTGGATTGTGCCGCCCTTCCCGGCACTCTTATTGAGAGCACGCTTTTCGGCCACGAAAAAGGTGCGTTTACCGGCGCGGAACAATCAAAGGAAGGTCTCATAAAGCATGCGGACGGTGGAACGCTTTTTCTGGACGAGGTGGGAGAAATGGGACTGGAAATTCAAAAAGCATTTTTGCGAATCCTACAGGAAAGACGCTTTCGTCGGGTTGGGGGGAAGCGGGAACTGAAAAGCGATTTCAGGCTCATAGCCGCAACAAACAAAGATCTCGATCAGATGGTTAAAGGCGGTCAGTTCAGAGAAGATCTTCTTCATCGTCTTCGCACGATAACCATAAAACTGCCCCTTCTAAGGGAGCGCAAAGAAGATCTGGTGGCTCTGGCCGTCCATTACGCCATGAAAATCTGTCGTAAATACGGACTGGAAGCCAAGGGCTTCTCGCCGGAGTTTTACGAAGCCATCGGCGCCTATCCCTGGCCCGGGAATGTCCGCGAATTCATCAATGTCTTAGAGGAATCTATCTACAAAGCGCAAAAGGATCCGACGCTAATCCCTCAACATCTTCCCAACCGGGTTCGTGTTGCCGTGGCGAGGTCCGCCGTCAGGGTTCCCAAGGTCTCCGCGTCAAAAAACGTACCAAATGAAACGGTAAAGCAGCCGGCATTACCCCCGTATCGACTTTTCAAAGAGAGCGTGCTGGACGATGCGGAAAAGAGGTATCTTCAGGATTTAATCGGGTTTGCCAGGGGGAATATGAAAAAGGCCTGTCAGATATCCGGACTGGGCCGCAGTCGGTTGTATGCTCTCATGAAAAAACACAACATTTCAAGATTTGGTTGGCCTTCCGCTTAGACCGATTATCAGAATTACGTCTGCCTGCAATATCATTATGTCCAATATTTATGGACAAATTTCCAATTCAGAAAGACCCTATTGCGTATCTCAATCAGACTTTTCCCCCGTTGATTCTATATAACCTACTTATTTCATTTAATTTACATATTTTATCCGTTCTTGGCACAGTTATTGATATAGATGTGCAAAAAATTTTACCGAAAACAGGAGGATCGAAATGAAGACGATAGTTTCATTGATGCTGGTATTTTGTTTTGCAGTCACCCCCGGTTTGGCCGATTCCGGGGAAAAAGCCACCGTACAGGAGGTTTACGACACCGTTTTAAAGAGTGCTCAGGTTCTTGAGAATCTGGGCGAGGAGGGGCTGGCCGCTTTCAATGACCCCAACGGCGAATTCGTTTGGAAGGACACCTATGCATTTGTGATGAACTGCGAAGAAGGAAAGATCGTTGCCCATCCGGTCTCGAAATTCATCGGTCTTACGACCGACAAGGTCAAATGCTTCAAAACCGGCAAACCCATCATGCGAGAAGCTTGCGGTGTGGTTAATCCCAGCGGTTTCTGGAAAGAATACTGGTGGCCCAAACTCGGTTCAAAAGAGATCGGCAGAAAGGTTGTATTCCTTATTCCGGTTCCAGAGACATCATATCAGGTCGGCGCCGGTATTTATGACGATAATATGACCATCGAGGAATTGAATGAAGATGCCTAAAGGCTCACATAGTGGGGTTTAAGCATCGTATCATGATTTAGGAGTGATGTACCTTGAGATTGAGAGAAGGTGGTGCGTAAACGGTTGCCTGCCGCGTGCCATCTTCTCATCAATCTTTTTAAGCAGGCCGGTGTGCAAAGAATATAAGGAATAGGAACGTGACATTTGATCTTAAGAAAAAAATTCTTCTCCCCGTGATCGGCATGATTGCCGTGGGCATGGGCATTGCATTAAGTGTTGCCTATCAGAATTCAAAAAGTGCGCTCAGAAATGCTATAATCGGGCAGGTAAGACAGATTGCCGATGCGACAGCCCAAAACACCCATTCTTGGATTCGAGATATCAAGCTGGATATCAGCAGTTGGAGCAAGCAAAAAATTTACCAAACAGCGTTGATGGATTCCTTTGTGGGCAAGGCCAACCGCAAATCAGCGAGCCAACAAATGGCCGGATTAAAAAAGGCTTATGGCCATTATGAAAACATATGTTTGTCAAATCTGTCGGGTGACATCGTCGCCGGCAGCAATGCGGATGTCGTGGGAAAGATCAAAGTCAAAGACCGCGAATTTTTCAAACAATCCTCAGCGGGAAAAGTGTATGTTTCAAGCGTTGTCGAGAGTCGCGCCACGGGTCATCCTGTGTTGGTGGTTTCTGCTCCGGTTGAACTGCGCGGGAAGATGGCTGGTATTTTATTTGGCGTGGTGGACCTGGATACTTTCAGCCGTGAATTCATTGATCCGATTCAGGTGGGAAAATCCGGTAATTCCTTTATCATCCAGAAGGACGGTCTTCTGGTCGCAAGTCCGAATAAATCTCTAATACTCAAAATGAATTTGAATGACTTGGCCTTTGGGCAAGATGTGCTAAACAAGAAACAAGGGATTCTTGAATTCCACTTCAATGGATCCGACAATGTCGGCGCGTTCAGGCAGGTTGCAGAAACGGGATGGATAGTCGGCGTCAAAGCCGTAAAGAATGAAATATTTGCGCCGGTGAAAACCATTGCCTATATCAGCTTTGCTCTGGCCATCGCCGTTCTCTTCGCCGTTTTAATCACCATTGCACTGATTGTCAGGAATCTCATCGTCAAGCCGGTTAACCGGATCACTGACGGTTTGCAGCGAGGAGCGGATGAGGTGACCTTTGCTTCGGGGCAAGTGGCCTCCGCCAGCCAGTCCTTGGCCAAAGGCGCATCGGAGCAGGCGGCATCCATCGAAGAGACCTCCGCTTCGCTCGAAGAGATGACTTCCATGACCAAGCAGAACGCAAACAATGCGGCTGAGGCGGACAACCTCATGCAAGATGCCAACCGCATTGTGATAGACGCCAACGGATCCATGACGTCGCTGACCCATTCCATGACGGAGATTACCACGGCTAGTGAAGAGACATCGAAGATTATCAAAACCATTGATGAGATTGCATTTCAAACCAACCTCCTGGCACTTAACGCCGCCGTCGAGGCGGCTCGGGCCGGTGAAGCCGGGGCCGGTTTTGCAGTTGTGGCCGATGAAGTCAGAAATCTGGCGCTGCGCGCGGCCGACGAGGCAAAAAATACGGCAAATCTTATTGAAACTACGGTCCAAAAGGTTTCGGAAGGCTCGGATCTGGTAAACAAGACCAATGAGGCCTTTGACAAAGTATCCGTTAGTGCCGGCAAGGTCGGAGAATTAGTGGCTGAGATTGCAGCGGCATCCAATGAACAGGCCCAGGGTATTCATCAGATAAATAAGGCTGTGGCTGAGATGGAGCAGGTCGTTCAGCAGACGGCAGCCATCTCTGAAGAATCCGCTTCATCCGCTGAGGAAATGAACGCCCAGGCAGACCAGATGAAGGTCATGGTCAATGAGATGGTCGTGCTGGTGGGTGGGGCATCGGCAGCCGAATCCGTGCCGCCCTCTTCGCTGGAAGAGTCGCGCGAAGCACAGGTCACTAAACACCCTAATATCAGGAGTGGCGCGCCAGGAGAAATTGAAAAAGCCGACCCTGAGCCAGTCGCGTTCTAATCGATCCGTCATCCAATTTCCATTTTGAATTTATCCCTTCCCTACGTAAAATAGGGGACATTGACTCATCAAGCTTTATGGCCGGCTTTGAAACTTCGACGTGGGTTGGATTCAAACGGCAGGCAATGGGTTGAGAATCATGCGGCAGTCGGCGACCGTCGCGCCCCGCTGCTTGGCATGCACCAGCAGCGGATTGATATCCATTTCATTGATCTGCGGATGGTTGACAACCATCGCCGACAGGCTCACCAGGGCCTTTTCAATCACTTCCAGGTCGGCTTTGGGCCTGCCCCGGAAGCCCTGGAAAATTTTGAATCCCTTGATTTCATGAATCATGCGGCGGGCCTCATTGCGGCCGATGGGCGCCAACCGAAAGGTGACATCCTCGAAAAGCTCGACGTAGACCCCGCCGAGTCCGAACATCAGCAGCGGCCCGAAGACCGGATAGCGATTCATGCCGATAATGGTTTCAACCCCCGACGGCGCCATCTTCTGAACCAGAATGCCGTCAATGTTCGCTTCCGGGTCATAGCGGTGCGCTCCGACAACGATTCGATCGAAGGCCGCCTTGGCATCCGCGGGGTTGCTGACACCGACGATCACCCCGCCCGCATCGGTTTTGTGAAGGATCTGGGGCGACACAATTTTCATCACCACCGGAAATCCAATTTCGGCAGCGATGGATGCTGCCTCGTCTGCGGTTTGGGCGAGCCGCATGGGCAGCACCTCAAAGCCATAGCATTGGAGCAGTTCCGCGCCATCCAACTCCCCCAAACGCGTTTTGCCGGCGGCAAGGTTGGCCTGGATGATCTGATCGGCGCGCTCGCGATCATACCGGATATCAAAATCGGGAAGTCGTTCGCGCCTCACCCACTGGGAGTACTGGTAAAGCGCACCAAAAGCCGTGGCCGCATCCTCGGGAAAGCTGAAGACTGGGTATCCGTGCTCCCGCAGATATTTGACTCCCGCCGATACATCGATGATTCCCATAAAGCAGCACAAAATCGGCTTGTACGAGCCCCTGGCGACTCGCACGACGGCTTCGGCCGTTCCCAGGGCGTTGGTCATGGACTGGGGCGTCAGGATCACCAGGGCGCCGTCCACACCGTCGTCCTCGATCACCGTCTTCAATGCATTTTCGTAGCGATCCTGGGAAGCATCGCCGATGACGTCCACCGGGTTTTGCAAATTGGCTGTTTGGGGCAGATGACTGCCGAGGGACTCGATGGTGCCTTGCTGAAAACGAGCCAGTTTCAGGCCGGAGGAGACCGTCATGTCCGTTGCCACGATGCCCGGTCCCCCGGCATTGGTCACAATCGCCACCCGGTTGCCCATCGGGATCTTTCTTCTGACCTTGCCCAGGGAACTTTCCTCCTTGTAGGCGAAGGCGCTGGCAAAATCGAACAGCTCATGAATGGATTGGGCACGGATAATGCCGCATTGGCTGAAGATGGCTTCGTAAACCGCCTCGGAACCTGCCAGGGCCCCGGTATGAGAGGCCGCGGCCTGGGCGCCGGCGCTGGTCCTGCCCGATTTGATCACCAGCACCGGGGTGCGCCGGTAGCCGGACGTAATGTTTTTGACGGTTTCGATGAACTCCGGCCCCCTGCGCAGCTCCTCCAGATAGATCATGATGACTTCCGTGTTCGGATCCTCATGCAGGTAGTGCAACAAGTCCAGCTCGTCGACATCGGCCTTGTTGCCGATGGAGATAAACTTGGAGAAGCCGAAATCACGGTCGGCGGCAAAATCCAGCACCGAGGTGCACAGGGCGCCGCTTTGAGAAATAAAGGAAATCTTACCGGGCGCCGGCATGCGGGCCGAAAAACTGGCGTTGAGCCTGACTTCCGGCTGCGGATTGATCACCCCTAAACAGTTGGGTCCCACCAGCCGGATACCGGCCTCTTTGCAGATGGCTACCATGCGATCTTCGATATCGAGGCCCTCGCCGCCGACCTCCCGAAACCCGGCAGAAACGATCACAATGCCCTTGATGCCTTTTTCGGCGGCATCTTTGACGGCCTGCAGCGCCATGCGGGGCGGCAGAATCAGCATGGCAAGATCCAGCTGGTCCGGAACCTCATGCAGCGAAGGATAGGCCCTGACACACAGGATAGATTTGGCGTTGGGATTCACCGGGTAGAGTGTGCCGGTGTAGCCGCCACGCAAAATATTGGCGAAGATATCATGGCCCACCTTCCCGGGTGTGGCCGAGGCTCCGACCACGGCCAAGGATTCAGGAGCGAAAATGGCATCAAGTCCGTGCATAACGTGCTCTCCTTAAGGATTCATTCCCTTCTTTTGGGATATAGAACCGATTATTTGCCGTCGCCTTCATGACCCGGGATCAACCCGGTTCATCGAAGCGGCAAGTCAAAAGCATGTCGTCGCCTAAAACCGACTTGACCTTGTAGGGCAGGGTTTTAAACAATTTGATCATGCGGCTATTTCGAGGGGAGGTGTAGGCAAACAGGCCGGCGACACCGTTTTCCCGTGCGGCTTCTGCCAGCTTGCGGATCAAAATCCGTCCGAGGCCTTTGCCCTGATACGCCTTGCTGACCGAAAAAGAGATCTCTGCCATATTCCGGGCCTCTTCGAGATAGTATTCACCAACGCCGACGACCCGGTCGAAACCGAACTCTCCCACGACTGCGATGATGGTCAGATTGCGGACGTAGTCGGTGTGGATCATGCCCTCCACATAGTCTCGGCCGAATTGTTTTTTGTTATGGAAAAATCTGGAAATGATATCTGTTTGCTCCAGATTGTAGAAGTGCTCTTGAATTCTGCGGTTGTCGACCGGTTTGGCCGGTCGAAAGGTGATATGCTCTCCGTCGATAGCCAGGATTTCCTCCAGCTTGACCGGATAGATACCATGAACCGATTCGCCCAGATTGCGTTCGGCACCGATCAGGCCCAAGCGCTTGGCCTCGCCGAGCAGTTCCTCCCGAAAACCCGGATGGGCGATGCTGATCATGGCCAGGGCCCGTTCCTGGTTGCTCTTGCCGAAGAGATTGACCGCGCCGAATTCGGTCACGACATAGCGCACGTCTTCTCTGGGGACCGTGACAATGGTGTTTTGCAGCAGCGGCACGATGCGGCTGGTTTTACCGTCCTCGCTGGTGGAGTTGAGCATGATAATCGACTTGCCGCTTTGGGAGCGGTTGGAGCCTCTGACAAAGTCCGGAATCCCGGTGACGCCGGCGTAAAGGGTGTTGGCCTTCGCTTCGGCAGCGACCTGGCCGACCAAATCCACTGATTGCGCCACGTTCAGGCTCACCATCTTGTTGTGACGTGAGATGATATCGATGTCGTTGACATAATCCGATGGATAGAAATCCACCGCCGGGTTGACGTGCACGAATTCATACAGGGATTTGGAGCCGACGGCGCAAGAAGCGACCAGTTTACCGGGATTGAATCCCTTTTTGCGATTGTTGACCACCCCCATGGAATAGAGCCGCATGATGTCCTCGGTCAGAAACTGGGAATGGATCCCCAGGTCGTTCTTGTCGGACAGGGCCAAACCGGTGGCCTGGGAAGCGGCATCCAAACCGATCTGCAGGGTCGACCCGTCCTCGATCAGCCGGGCGATGTGCCGGCCGATCAGTGTGGCTTGCTCCGACTGGGGCGCCGGCGAAATCGTCAACAAGTCCTCATCGTGCTCAACGACAACATCCACATCATTGACATGGATGAAGCTTTGTCCGAGCACCATGGGCATCCGGCCGTTGACCTGGACGATTACCAGATCGGCTGCCAGAGCCGCTGCCTGGGTGACATCCACCGACACGCCGAGGCTCATCCAGCCGAAGTCGTCCGGCGGGCTGACCTGCACCAGGGCCACATCGATCGCAAGACGTCTGGTCGAAAACAGCTGTGGGATTGCGGCCATGTTCACGGGCGTGTGAAAACGCATATTGCCGGCCAGTTCGCCGGACTTGGCCGATCCCAGGTAAAAGGATCGGACGTTAAGGCTTTGATCCTTGGTTTTATCGGCAATTTGCGTCAACGGCGTGGTTTCGCGTGACATCAGGCGGATCGCCTCGATGTCGGTCCGGCGCGACGCGGCTTCGGCCAGTTCCCGGACCAACCATTGGGGCTCGCCGCAATAGGATCCGATGAAGACCCTTTGGCCCGAGCGAACCTTGCCGATGGCCTTCTGGGCGCTCATTTTTTTTTGGACGTAATCATCCGCCCAATATGTTGTCATAGCCATGGTTCGATGCTCCTATGCATTATCTCGATGTCGATCGATTGATGGGTGCAATGATAACCCATCCGATCTTTTTTGTAGCGGCTTCCATTTGAAAATGCAAACGTGAACTTTGGATGGTACAGCATTTACCATGAACCGAGACTTGCTGATTTATATCGCCTGTCACTTGGCAGTGGCAACCGATTAGCAAATTGGCGAAAAATTAGGCCTAACCTACTCCTCGGCAAGTCAGCGGGCAAGGGTGCTGAAAAAAGACTTGATGGAAGTAGAGACAGGCACTTTATGCTAACGGAGTGGTACCTTGTACCGCCGCTGTTGAAGATGCAATCAACGAGCAGAAGTTTCAACGGGTGCCAGGTTTGACGGTCCAGAACTGGTTTGTTTGACAAGGTTTCTGAATTCCAGGACCCAGCGCAGCCCAAATAATCCTGCATCAAATAATGATTGACATCGGTTTCCGGTTGCGATCCAGTTTGGCACCCACCGACTCGGCACAGTAGGAGCAGGTATACTCGTATTTGTCGCCTTCAGGCAGGACCAGCAGCAGTTTTTTTCGCACCGGCACCGCCTGACGACATTTGGGGCAGTACAGCTCAGTTGCTTCGAACTGGTCGTACATTTCCGAGCCGACGCTTGAATCTCTGACCGCAAATGGTTGATTGTCATTAAATATTGGATTCATGGTACCCTTATTAATTCGCCATTCTTGCTTACAGCGCCGCAGAAAACGTTATATGATTTGAAATACATTCTAGTCACGGTCCGTCCAGTTTTCAACCACTTTGACTACGATAGAAACTGATGAAACACTTTGGCAACCTTATTGGGTGAAAAGCCAGGTGTGTCCGGAAGACTCATTACAATATTATCTGTCCTGAATTCGATCTGACTAGTACCGCGTCTCATGTGTTCTGTCTCTATAAATGGCAATTTAAATTTTGAAAAAAAGCTCTACATTTGACCCATTTCCCAGCGACGCGGAAATCTGAAATTCGAATATCGAAACTCGAATCAATTTCAAATGAACCAAATCCAAATTACCAAAACGGAAGACACCCGGCACGGTTCCGGCATTGTTTTGGATTTTGAAGATTCGAATTTTGATATTGTTTCGGGTTTCGGATTTGGGTATTCGGATTTAGGTCATGATTTACTCGTTTCGGAAACAGGACATAGTGCCAAAATCGTTGGCGGAACTTTCGAGACAACTTACTAGCTTGTAACAGAGTCAGCGTCAGCATACGTCTATGGGAACTCGTCGCCGGTCGCGTTCCGTCCTGATCCCTCAGTCCTATTCATTCCGACTATCGCATTCCGACTTCCGAATTCTATCAAACCGGTATCGGCGCAACCACCTGGGATGACACAAACATCCAGGTGACCAGGGCGGCGTTGAGCAGGGCGCCGAGGTAGATCCTGCCGGTTATTTGATAGAACCAGGTCGAAATTGGTATCACCATGATCAATACGCAGATGATGTGGAAAAGATTGTGGGTAAACGCGATGAACATGCCGTCGGGGCCGACCAGCGGAATCGTGCCGATGGTAAACAGGGGCAAATACTGAAACAGGAGCAGTAAAACCAGCGGAGTCACCAGCACCAGTATGTTGCAGGCCGACCAGTTGATAAACGTCTGACGCCAGGTTGGCCTCAGCGGTTTGAGGAGTTTGGCTCGAATTCGGATGCCAATGTAATTGAGGGAGGATACATTGGAAACGTCGACGGTTTCGTAATTTTGTTGAACCAAAGAAGCCAAAAATGATCCACCGATCAGAAGAATCAGGCAAAAAATAATACGGGACAAAACCAGAATAAACGAATAAAAAGAGTAGAAAACAAGCTTAATCCATCAAAGGTGTAGATTTCGACTCCAATTTTCATAACTGTAAAATACTGTCAAATTTAGTCAAAAATAGTCAAGTAATGTATGGTTAAATGTTGTAAGGTCACGAATTTATGGGTGTAAGGAGGTTTTTAATGGAAGGTGAACCGGAAAAATTATTGACATTGATTGATCCATTGTGATAGGAGAAACCAATCCTCCTGAACCAGAATTTGGTATCTGATCCTGCGCTGATAGTATTCAATTTCATTCCTTGCGCAGCCTGCAGCAGAACACAACTTCGCTCCTGTCTTCCGGATCCTGGCCTAAGCGAATAGCAAAACTCCGCACCCATTCTAGTGAATTTAAGCTGGTTTCATTAATCTACATCATGGGTTGTTAAATACAATCAACAAAAGCAGGGACGAGCGTTTCTTCCTGTGCCATACAAATCCAAATCGCATTATTCTTTTTAAAAATCGATCAGTTGCAAAAAGAATTCAGAAGCTCTCAATGAATTCGGAGAAATTGTATTTTGTGACGATTCACTGGATTCCTTGATTCCTCCTGCGCGGGAATGACAAGTACTTACTCCCGACCTTATTGCAGCGAAGCAGGAGGTGTCATAGCCCCTTTTTGTCATTGCAAGCGACCGTAGGGAGTGTGGCAATCTAAATGTTTTCAACGTGTTCCGGGATTTCTTCGGTCGTTTCACTTCCGCGCAATGACATTGCGACATGGTTTCGAAGGCGGGAATCCGGACAAACTTACCACAACTTATTGAGATACTGCGAGAATCGCTATGAGACACTACGGTATGCTATTGGTTCTGTTGGCAGTGTTTTTTGCTTTTCCTTCACAGGCGCCTGCCGCCGATTTAAGCCTTGAAAGGGGCCTTCAGCAAGATCTTGAACTGAGCCGATCGATCGTTGAGACGGCCCAGGAGAAACTGAAAGAGGGCCGCCCGATCATCGACGAATCGACCCGGCTAATCGCCCTGGCGGAGGGGATCCGGGCGTCCCACATGCTGCTTCGGGAACGGTTCGGTTTACGGGAGGAAAAATCAAAGCAGGCGGGGGTAAAGGCCTATGACAGGCATCGGAGGATGGTGGAGGCCTACGCAGGGGCCCTGGAGGAATTCCTGGCTCTAATAGACAGCCTTCCGTCTTCAGACGAGGCGTTTCCGGAAGCGACCCTGAATGACCTCAAGGCGCTGCTTGACCGGATCCTTTTCAGGAAAAAACCCCACATTTTCGGAAGCCTTCCTTACAAAAATCTCGATTATCCGGCAAAAGAACCTATCGAAGCACCTTCCATAAATCCCGCCTACATGGGCGGAAACCAGATCGTATCGCCCGATGACCTGAAAAGCACCCTCGAGGCGCCCATATCCCTGGAAATCGCGGCTTTTGCGGAATCATTGGAGTGGAATCCCGTTCTGATCTACGAGTGGGTGAAAAACAATGTGGAGGCCGAGTGGTACTGGGGGTGCATGAAAGGGGCCGAGGAGACCTTGAGGCAGCAAAGCGGCAACGATTGCGACCAGGCCGCACTGCTTATTGCGCTTCTCAGGGCGTCCGGGTTTCCCTCAAGATACGTGCGCGGGGTTATAGAGTTTTTCCCGGACATGGAGAAAGTGCGGAACCTCACCGGGATAGCGGATCCAGAGGAGATCGCCCGGTTTTTTCAGAAGGCCGGCATCCCCTTTAGACCGGTCGTGACGGGCGGCAGGATCGCAAATTTTCAGATCGAGCATATCTGGGTGGAAAGCGAGATTCCGTTTGCCAATTTTCACGGTGCCGTAGTCGATGAATACGGCAAGGCCTGGATCGGCCTGGATACGAGCATCAAGGCAGCTGGATATACCCACAACGAACCCATCGACATTTTCGATGAGTTTGATCTTTCAGGCATTCGTCAAGGCTATCTCAACACGCTTCGGGACGAAACCCCCGTTGCGTACCTGAGGGCCGAGATTGAGGCCTACCTGGCGCAGAGCGGCTCCGGCCATTCCTACGAGGACCTTTTAAAGACCAGTGCCCTGTTGCCGGAGGTCATGAATCTTCTGCCTGCGAGTCTCCAGTTCAAGGAGATCCGGATTACCCATGAGTACCACGAGATTCCCGATGCGTTGATCCACAAGGCCAGATTCATTGCAGCCGACGAGGCGAACAATATCCTTTTGGACGTCACCCAGCAAACCCTGAAACTATCCAACCGTGAGGTCGTCATAAGCTATGAGCCTGAAACCGTGGAGGATCAGGAAGTCATACTTTCCTTTGGAGGCCTGAACAACACCCCCGCTTATCTGGTGCGCCTCAGACCGGCCTTAAAAATAGATGGCGAAACGATTGCCGTGGGAACAGAGGGCCTTCCCATGGGCGCGGATTATGACCTGACCATCGAGCTCGTATCTCCCAACGGCTTCGAGAAGATCACAAACCCCCATATATGCGGAAATTATACGGTAATCGGAATCCTCTCCGGAAAGGCGGTGCCCCCGGATGCCATCCCCGATGAAGAGATGGATGCCAGGAAACTCTTGTCCGAGGAAGCGCTGAGCTATTCTTCCAGGTGGCATCGGGCGGAAGCGGAGCTGGCCGCCCTGATGCATTTGGCTATTGCAAGACCGATACCCGCGGTGGTGACGATGGGCGGGGTGATGGAGGTGACATATCTTCTGGGCAACCCCCACGGCTTTGAATGGAAGGGGTTGTATGTCGATGCGGACCTGCGGGCCATCGAGGCGGTCGCTGGGACGGGACTGCAAAACGGGGAAGACCGGCTGAAGGTTTTTATGCAGCTTTCATCGCTCCAGGGCTCTATTCTGGAAAATGCCAACCTCGAGGACGCTTTGCAGGTGGAAAGCATTTCCACCGCCAAGCTCTTTCAGCTGGCAAACGAAAGTTCGCTACCCATCATTTCGATCGATGAGCTGAATCTGGAAAGCACCGTTGCCGCGCTGCCCTTTGCTGCAGAGATAAGAGAAGACATCACCCATGCAGTCAACCAGGGGCTTACCGTGAAGATTCCCGAATCGGATATCGCGTACCTGGACTGGACGGGGACCGGCTACATAAAAGAGGACCCGGATTCCGGTGCTTCCGGCTGGATGCTCAGCGGAACGATCGCCGGGGGGATGACTGCATCGGGCATGGCGAAGTGGCTGAATAAGTTTAAGGCCCTTATCAAGAATCCGTATTCAGAACCGCCCAACTACGATCCGGCGTCGGCTTACAGCATATACAAGGTGCCGGGTGGTGATATGCAGAAGGGCACCGTGGGTGAGCCGCTGCCCCTTTCCGTCAAGGTCTTCGACTTTAGCGGAAAACCGGTTATGGGCGCAAAGGTAACCTTTACGGTCACGGCCGGGGGAGGCACATTTCTCGAAGATGCTCAGACCACAACGGCGATCACCGGCTTCGACGGCATTGCTTCGGTAAAGTTTACACTCGGAGAAAAAACACGGGACAATCCCATCTACTGGTGGGAGGCCGGTTATACGAATCACCAGCAAGTCGGGTTGAACCTGGTTCAGGCTTCGCTTGCATCCGGCACGAGACTGCGCCAGGGTTTTTGGGCATACGGTTTCCCCACGGCACCCATGTGGATGAAAAAGATCTATGGGGACGGGGCGACAAAAAATATCCTGGGATTTTCCGGATTCGTAACGGCGAGCGTTGAAGACGAGTACGACAACCGCATATCGAACCTCCCTGTGGAATTCGAAGCGCTAGCCGTTTCGGGGGGGTGCGGCCAGGACAACCGGTCCACCTTGCTGGTCGAAGAAAGCGATCCCTGCCTGAAAGACCATCCTGTGTATGGTGAGTGCAAGACGGTAAGCCAAAAGATGAAGGTGACAACAAGCCACAGGGGTGCGTCGGTGCACTACATATCAGGAGGCCGTCCTGGCGCAACATATACAATAGGGGCCACATATGGAAATTTGAGCCAGACATTCTCATATAATACCGTACCCAGTTCAGACTGTATGAAACCAACTCCAAAGCTAATGGTTAGGTGTATAATCCCTGCGGACGCATATGGATTTAACATCAATGCCGCGCAGGTGGGGTCCAGCATACCGGTCAAGGCAAGGCTTCTCGTGTTAAAAGGAAAAGACGGCAAATACACATTGAACACGGACTACAAAGAAGCCGTCGTGACCTTTGACGACAATCCGGGCATAGAGGAGCAGAAAGGGATCTCGGGTGTATACACATCGACTTCCCGTAAGCTTGTCGCAGGGGGGAACTGCATTGCCGTCAAAGCCAAAGCAAGAGTTAATTGGAGCCATGGAGGTGCCTCGTACTCCAAAGTCTTCTCGGCCAACAACAGGATCATCGCCTATGGTGTCAAAGTCGAAAACTTAGGTATCGAGGACACGCTTACTAGCGCACCCTTAACGTATATTCCCCTGGATCAGTTTGGATATTCTCTTAAGGACTTTAACATCGTCTACAGTATCACCCCTTCCGAATACTTTGCGAACTGGTGCGATGTCGTCATCCTGAAAAAAGAGAACAACAAGAGTGCTCCGATATACTACTTGGCAGCGGAAAGAAGCGGCGACAATGAACTCACGGTTGCAAAAGGAGAGTTGTTCGACAAGTACGGTACCTATGAAGCAGAGGTTGTGTTGAATCGCGGCAATACGTTTCAGGGCAAAAGCCTCGAAATAAAGAGCGGCCGGATTCCGCTGCCCGTCGCCGGGGCCAAGGTATTGGCCGACGATGTCAAGCTTACCACCACCGTTGACCGCGTCAACAGCAAAATTTGTACCTCGACCGAATACCTGAATTTCTACCTGTTCCAGAACGCGAAAGTCACCATTGAGGTGGATGGCTCGGTGATCAGCAAAACCGTGGGCACCCAAAAGGTCCCCATAAAGGACATGGCATTTACCGAGGGGTTGCACGAAAAAGAAATCCTCATTACCAGAGATATGGTTCCCCTCCCGGGTAAACACGAATTCAAGATCACCGCAAAGTTCGATGCGGGCAGTACCACGGCAGTGGACATCGCCACGGGGGACATCATCCACGAGGTAGCCATTAACGAAGCCTACCCGATCGGCCATACCTTCATCAAGGGGGTGGACATTCACGACGGCCACCTCACCCACTCCTCGAGGGATGTGAGTATTCCCGGACGGGGCCTTTCGCTGAGTTTTACCAGAAGCTACAGCAGCGCCGGCAGCACCAGCGGCGGGCCATTCGGGGCCGGCTGGACCCACAAATACCACATGCGGATCATCCGCGACGGCTGCGGCCGGTTTGTCGTCGTCGGCGGCGAAGGGACGGGCAGTACCTTTACCAAGCCGTACAAAAACGCGGCCAAAGCGGCGCTCTTCGGTCTCCCGCCAACGGTGGATTTTTACAAACCGCAGATAGGGTACCATTCCAACCTGGTTCGCGATCCTCAGGCTCCAAAGAAATTCGACTTCTACAACAAGGCGCACATAAAGTATCACTTCGAGCTTGAAAAGGCACTCAAAACAGATGAGACCTACACCTTGCGGTATATCGAAGAGCCGAACGGCAACCGGATTACCCTGAAGTACGATGTGGCGAAACCCAAGGGCGACGGCGATCCGTCCACACTGGACACGGTGACCGATTCATCGGGCCGGGCGCTGGTATTCACTTATGAAACCTATACCGGCGTCGATGGTAAATCGAAAAAGAGAATAGAACGAATTACAGGGCACAATTCTGTCACCGGCGGCAACCTGCTCGGACTGAATCTGACCTATAAATACGACAGCCACAACAACCTGATCAAGGCTACCCGCGACGTAAGAATCGAGACGTATGAGTACACCAAACATAACCTTAAGAAGATTATTGATCCTGAGGGGAATGTGACTGAGTACATCTACTACTCCCAGCAGGATACCCTCCCCGGGCACCCCGGGCCGGGTTATAAATGGTGGGGCAGCCAGCCTCATATTTTTATCTTTCCTGAGATCCATGAGTTTGTCAAATCGGTTACGGAAGGCTCAGGAACCAGCGATACGACGACCACACAATTTCTCTATAACTACGTCAATAACACAAGAACGGTAACCAACGGAAGAGGCTATCAGACTCAATACACCTTGAACGATTATGGAAGCGTAATCGAGATAGTAGATCCCAAGGATTATAAAACCACCATCAAATGGGCCATGGATCTTGGAATCAATGATGTGTACATAGTGGAGAGAACCGATGCAGTAAACAATACCACAAAATATGAATATGATGACAATGGAAATGTAACCAAAGTAACCGATCCTTTAAATTATATAACTACAACAGACTATGACACCACTTATAATAAACCCACCAAAATCACTGATGCAAATAATCACACGACAAAATATGACTACGATAGCAAAGGCAATCTGGAGACTGAAGAAGATCCGTTAAAAAAAATTACAACCCATACATATTACAGTAACGGGCTTCGAAAATCTACTATTGACGCAAATTCGAAAACGACCAAATTTACTTATGATCAATATGGAAATATTGCTACCATAAAAGATCCGGAAGGTGGAATTACCAGCAATACATATGACCCAAGAAGCAGACTCATTCTAACTATTGACGCAAATAATAATGAAACCAGCTATGAGTACGATGAACTTGATAGAATCGAAGAAAAAGTAGATGCCTTGGCGTATTTGACCCAATATACCTATGACAATAATGGCAATAAAACCTCAGTGACCAACGCCAAAGGGCATAAAACAGAGTATAAATATGATGCCTTGAATCGGCTAGAAAAAGAGATAGATGCATATCAGAATGCAATCACCTACGAGTACGATGAAAACAACAATAAAGTCAAAGAAATAGATAGAAGAGGCAAGGCGACGGCATATAAATATAATGAGTTGGATAGGCTGTTTGAGCAGATAGATGCAAACCAAAAGAAAATGACCATTTCCTATGACAAAGTTGGCAATAAAACATCAGAAGTTGACTATAATGGACATAGCACGACATATACATATGACGATCTATACCGTCTTACTGATGTCGTAGATGCTTTAAACAATGTAACCACCTATGGATATGATGCTGTAGGCAATAAGACCAGCGAAATTGATCCTCGCAATCATGAAACGGTCTTTGTCTATGATGCGGCCAATCGATTGACAGAGACAATTGACGCCCAAAGCAAAAAGTCCATTATTCAATATGACGGTGTCGGTAACAAGAAAAAGGAAATCGACCGCAATGGTCATTCCACCAGTTATGATTATGACGGCAATAACCGGCTAACCTCTGTCACAGATCAACTCAATTATTCCATCTCCTACACCTACGATGATGTTGGAAACAAACTCACAGAAATCGACCAAAATACCCATACCACCACGTTTGAATATGACGTTCTAAACCGGCTGGAGAAGAAAATCGACCCTATTGGTTACGTAACGAAAACTGAATATGATGCTGTCGGAAATGTCACTAAAATTATAGATGCCAAACTTAATACCACCATTCAGGAGTACGATAAGCTTGATCGACTACTCAAAGTTCACGTGATTGAGCCTGTTACAGGAAAAAAACTCTATATTGTCTATAGTTATGATGCCAACGGCAATAAAGAGACAGAGACAAACAGGAGAAATTTTACCTATTTCTATCAGTACGACAATGTTAACAGGCTTGAAAAGGTTACCGACCCACTGGGAAATTACGTGACTTATGAATATGATGGGGTTGGTAATAAGACCAAAGAGATTGATAAGAAAGGGATTGTCACTGTATTCGGATATGATGACGTCAACCGCCTGAAAAAAGAAATCAGGGCCGGGACAACTATCCGTTCCTATGATTATGACAAGGCCGGCAACAAATCCGAGGAGACAGATGCTGAGGGCAATACCACCTATTATGACTATGATAAATTGAATCGTTTGTATAAAATAACAAAACCGCTCAATACCATCACATCCTATACCTATGACGATGAGGGCAATAAACTCACTGAAACAAATCCCCAGGGCCATACCACCACCTTTACCTATGATGAGCTCAATCGATTGAAAACGGTTTTGAATCCGGAGTTAAACCTTACCCGCTATGACTATGATGGAGTAGGGAATAAGACCAAGGTCATTGAGCCGAAGGGAGCTAATTATGCAACGGAAAATATGTATGATAAGAACAATAGGTTAACTAAGGTTATCGATGCTTATGGCAAGATTACAGAATATACTTATGACGGCAATGGCAATCGGGATTCCCAAATAGATGCCAATTTGAATCTGGTAACCTATAAATACGATAGTCTAAGCCGCCGGACCAGGATGATTCAGCATGCCGCTTCCGGCAACCTGGTTACTCAATTTGGTTATGATGAAAATGGCAATAGAACCCAATTAATTGACCCAAAAGGGCAAGTATTCACATTTACCTACGATGAGTTGGACCGCCTTGAACAAAAAACCTACCCGCCGCCCAAAGATATCATCTATCCTTATCTTAAGAGCATTTCTTACACATATGATGACAATAACAATGAAGAGAGGGTAGATGAGGTAAAGGTCATCTCAGCGGGCACCATTAAGGAAACCACGCAGAAAACTTACGACAATTTTGATCGTCTCACCTCAGTAACTGATCGGGACAATAAAATTATCTCATTTACTTATTATGATGTGGGCAATCGTAAGACTGTTACTGATCCTGACAGTAAGGTAACCACCTACGATTATAATGCGCTCAATCGACTATCCGCTGCCCACACTGTTGATGGGACCACCCAATATTTCTATTACCCTGATGGCCAGGCGGATGAGATCATTTATCCTAATGGTACCCGGGCTAAATATGTGTATGACAAAGCCAATCTGCTTACCAGTATTCACAATTATAGTAGTGCAGGTACCATATCTCTTTATAGTTACACCTACGACAATAATGGTAATAGGGAGACCATGGAGGAAACCCAGGAGGGAATCACAGAGCTCACAAGCTATAATTATGATTTTTGCAACCGCCTGCTTGAGGTTGTTTATCCTGTTGACAATCAATACCCTGCCGGCCGGCAGGTAACATACACCTATGATGATGTCGGCAACCGGCTCACCGAGGTTGAAAAAGACAACAATGCCCAGACATTGGCCAGTAAAACCTACGCCTATAATGGACTGAACCGGCTGGAGACCATTACCGATAATCTGGGATCGGACCATGTGAGTTATGGGTATGACGACAATGGCAACGTCATTAGCAAAACTAAGGCTGGGGTAACCACCAACTATAGATATGATGTAAAGGACCGGCTGCGGCTGGTTAGTGAGGGGACGACGGATCTGGCCGGTTTTGACTATAACTACCAGGGGATGCGCATTACCAAGACAGGAAACGATGGAGAGGTACGCTACGTATATGATGATAGGGCTGTTTTGATGGAGACGGATGCAGCCGGGAATACCATTGCCAAATATAATTACGCTGATCAACTGCTGTCGTTAACTCATCATAAGCAAGGGTCGCAATTTTATCTGTTTTCCGGCTTGGGCTCGGTAAGCAACCTAACCAATGCAAACGGTACCTTGCGCTGCAGTTATAAATACGATGCCTGGGGTAACTTCCGCAAAAAAAGTGATGCCTCCTGGAATAAAAAGACGTTCACCGGAAAAGAATGGGACGAAGAGACCGGCTTGTTCTATTTTGGGGCAAGATTCTATGATCCAGAAACCGGAAGGTTTATAACCCTGGATCCGTATCTGGGAGATATTAATACACCGCCGTCACTCCATCGATACCTTTATTGCTATGCCAATCCAATGCGATATGTTGATTTATATGGATATGAACCCAGGTCAGCGCAGTCGGTGTCGGTAGTCGGGGTATTAGATGACAGGGTAATAACTTATTCTCCTATGTGGGGGCTTCAAGCAACTGATGTCCATACTGCTTTTAAACTTAAATGGACCCTAACTCAATGGCGGCAGATTTTAGAAGTAGGCGCAATGTCTCGAGTGGAGCAATTAGAGTACTATATAACCCGTTATGAAAAAATACTTGAGGGGGGAGGATATAAGGGAAGATTAAAATTTCCCGTTGAGGTGGATAAGACCATATTTGAGGAGGACCCAATAGTACAAGGAGAGCTCTCCTACGAGAATTACAAGAAACTTCTTGACGCAATCCAACTTAAAGCTAAACCAGAAAAAAAAGGACTGATACGGCCAGAAGGCGCAATAGAGCCGGAAGGTAAATTGCTACCCTTTTATCGCGCAATGCAAGAGCTCGTCTTGACTTTTACACCCTGCCCAGCAGCAAAGGGGATTGGTCTCCTGGGGGAGGGGATTCGTTGGGCTGGAAAGCGCACACTTGTGCCAGCCGGAGGGCGAATACTTCAAAAATTGACGCGGATGAGGGCTAATAGACCAGTAAAGTATGTCGTAACGGATAAAGGACTTGTTCCTTTATCGGAGTTTGGCGGAGTAGGATACGATCTTCCAGTTATAACAAAAACCCCAACTGGTGGTAGATGGGTGTCAGCTGGCAGATCAGGAGGTCACTACTGGGAAACTACCAAGGTCCCAAAGAAGAAACTGAAAGCGAAGGTTCTTCGAGAGATGGAGCGAGGGAGAACTGCTGCTAAGAAAAAGATTAAGACACCTGGTGGACACGACGCACAAAAAGTAATCGATGACATCACCAGGAGTGAACAAGAGGCTAAACACGCCTTGGATCAATTTCGACGAGACCCGAGCGAAGCTAATCTGGATGCTTTGGAAAAAGCGCAGACGCAGTTTGACGAGATTAAAGCTGCATTTGAAGAGTTGGCACGGAGAGACCGTGGATTTAAGTGATGACCCTGTAGTACGCTAAAGTTTTGGTTACGGAATATGAGAGGCTCGACAATCAAGGGCTTAATGGCAAGTCAATACGTCTTTTGACTGAGGCAATATCATAAAATCTCAGGGAAAGCGATTTGGTTTACCAGTGTGGAATGCGATATGAGTGAATGGGAGAAGTTACGATTGCTTTCGACGATTACTCAAGTGCGTTGGATATAGCCCCAATGGTTATGGAGTATTCCGTTACAAAGGGTAGACCGCTTTGCGATAGGCTTGGGCGTGCCGGGGGTGTGGTTCAGGATTTCAAGGTCGCGATGGCTGCTGATCCTGAATCACCTGTTCCTCTTCAACATATGAGTTTATTATACTCGCTTTTGGGTAATACGGAGAATGCTTATACGCATGCTGAGCGTGCAGGCGAATTGGGTGCCAATGATGCCATTTCACATCTCTGTCTGGGGCGGTGCCGGCTTGACACAGAAAGCTGGTCTCCTGCGATAGAGTAACTCAGAATCGCAGCGCAACTAGATGCGAAGTCGCCCTCGTATTGGTCTACACTAGCTCGATGATGGAGATCCAGAAGGAACAATTACAAACCTGAATTGTGTGAAGGTGTTAGATCTTGGTGAGGTACAGAGAACACTAGTTGATGGCTATCTGGGAATCGCCAAGCAAGTAATTGTGGGATGCGGGACGTCCATAAATATGTAAATAACTACTAATGAGCCAAAAAAAGAATTTTTTATATTTTTCGCAATTTAGACGTAATTACGGTGTACGGTTGTATGAATAACTCATGGTAGGGCAGAGTCCACCCCTAAAAATTTTACCCACGGAACCTCGGAGGACACAGAGGAAATAGATTTCTTAATTTATCGGGACATAACTACAATTTGATCATAAGTGATTCATTGTCGAGGAAAATTGCGATGGCTGACAAGAGGAGTATAATATGAGATTTACCGTTATTATTTTAGTAATCATAACTCCATTTTTAGCATGGCCCGAAACATCCTTACAGGACTCCTCAGTGGATGACATTAAGGTGATCAAGATATCCGCCGGGAATGAGAGAGCCGTGATTAAGGCGTCCGATAAAATGCTCAAGATGATTAAGGTCGGAGACATGATTGGACATAATTTGAAGGTGACCGAAATAGCCAGGAGCCGTGTTGTAATTGAGGATTCGACGGAGAGGGGAATTGAGACGGTAATCATTAGGATTGAAAACGGAGAGCAGACGGTCGAGCGGATAAGCAACGTTACGAAGGACCAGGGTCAGTTCCTTTCGCCGCAATGACGGAAAGTGATCTGCAGGGGCTGTTCGAATGACAAAAATCCACATTATCCAAACACCTTATACGTATAGGAACTGCTTAAATCATCCGCGCTAGTACGTGGATGTGCCTGGTATAGGCATTAATATTCGATCCAGGTACATCAATCTAAACTGACCGGGTCCAGGTTCACGGTTCAATGTTCATAGGTTCAAAGGATCGAAATGTATGTGGAACTAAATGAAATTTGAAATAGTCGATACAATCCTATGTTGTAATTATCGCTCTTTAAATATACATCCCCAGCCCTTTCGAATCATGCTGTTGAGGATATCATAACCCTGAACGTCGAACCTTGAACTACTCAATCTAGGATCGATCAAACAAAACGCTGTGACGAGGCCAGCAGGGGTTTATATCATGAATGACGAGACATCCGCGCCGCCGTCGGCGGTTTGCCATGGTGGAAAAGGGGTAATGGCCGTAGCAGCCTGCGTGCTCGTTTTAGTCCTCACGTTGCTCTGTTCCTCGTATGCCAATGCCCAGGAATTTACCGCCACCAGCCTTGGGGACTACGGTAACGTAACGGTCATGGAAGTGACGGGGAACTTTGATGCCAAGCTTCCCGACGGCACCACCAACTTCGTGGCACGTCAGGAAACGGCCAAAGCGTTTTTCAGACTTCACACAGATGACTATGACTTCCTTGTGGTGTTTACCGACTTCGACTTCGAGATGCCGGAAGGCGACGCCGCCATCGCCGCCTACTATCACAGCATCAGAAACGACACGGAAGGAATCGGCCAGGCCCTTTACGACGGTTCATCGCTATACGGAAGCGACGGCAAACTCCAGGGCATGATCATCATGGGCAATATCGCGGCCCACGCAATAATGCCTTTTGAAACCGGGTTCGAGCAGACATTGGACGCGCTGGCGCACGAAATTATGCACCGCTGGGGCGCCTACGTAAAAATGAAAGACGCCGACGGCACCATTAGCGACAGGCTCCTTCACCTCGATTACGACAAGCATGCCGCTCACTGGAGTTTTCTTTTCGACACGGACGGCTCCGTTCTCTACGGCAACAACTGGCAGGACAACGTCGACGGCACCTTCACCGCGATCGGGGCAGGTGAATACTACAGCCCCCTCGATCTCTACCTCATGGGCTTCTACGACAAATCCCGGGTCCCCCCCATGATGCTGGTTGAAAATGCGGATATCGATCCCGCACGGCTCCCGCAGGTGGGGGCCGTCATCGAAGGAACACCCCGTACGATCACCATCGAGGACATCATCGCCGCGGAAGGGGAGAGAAGACCCGGACCGGCGGAATCCCAAAAAAGCTTCAAGATGGCCTTCATCCTGCTCACCAGACCCGGGACCTTCACCAGCGAGGCGCTTTTCGGCATGGAGGCTCTAAGGGAGGCCTGGATAACCCGCTTTTCGGTGCTTACCGACGGCCTGGGCAGGTTGCGGCTTGCTTCTTCGGTGAAACCGGGCCTTCCAACCAACCCCGGCATCACCCTGCCCCCGGTAATACCGCGGCCGACGGCTCCCAGCATCAATGACGGTGTGGCGTGGCTGGTGGAAAACCAGAAGGTGGGCGGCCAGTGGGAGGATTCGGCGCAGACGAGCCAAAGGGACACCGCGGAGGCGGTGCTGGCCCTTGCGACTTTCGACATTGCATCTTCCAGCTATTTTGATGGTCTGCAATGGCTCGGCGCCAGCGACCCAGGAAACCTAGTTTATCTCTCGCGGAAGATCGAGGCCCTGTCAAATGCGGGGGAGGACGTCACGGTACTTTTAGAGACACTGCTCTCAGGCCAGAACCCGGACGGCGGCTGGGGAAGCAGCGCGAACTATATGAGCAACCCCCTGGATACCTCCTTTGCCCTGAAGGCGATGGCCGTGGCTGGCTTTTACGACCCAAGCGCCCTTTCGAAGGCTGTCCACTATTTGAAATCAGGGCAAAGCGAAGACGGCGGCTGGGGGATGAGCAACGGCCGGGGCAATATCGAAGCCACGGCGAATGCGCTGGCGGCATTCAATATACTAAAGTCCGACTACGAACTGGACGAGCCCATCACAAAAGCTCTCGCCTGGTTAATTCAGCAGCAGAATCCCGATCACGGCTTCGGCAACAGCCCGAGTACGGTCTACGATACAGCCATGGCAGTGGTGGCGCTCAAGGCGTTCGACGTAGCCCCTGAAATCATCACGCACGCGGTGAATTCCGTCCTCGGCCTCCAATCGGAAGACGGCAGCTGGTATGGGAGCCCTTACCAGACGGCCCTGGCGGTAAGGGCGGTCTGGAAAGCGACCATCGATCCCGACCTGTCCATTCAAGGCGCGGACATCACCTGCACCCCCGATCCCATTAATACTCTGCCTTCCGAGGTGGAGATCAGGGCCGAGATTCGGAACCATGGTATAACCGACGTTCCCGAGGCAACTGTCATCCTTTATGACGGGGAGGTTTCCGCCCAACACATCATCGGAGAACAGACGATCGCCGTGGCCGGGCAGTCGTCGACGTCAGTCGTGTTTACCACGACGATTACAGACGGGGAGGTGCACAAACTTTATTTTGTCTTGGACCCGGAAGACCTGGTGGAAGAGGCCAATGAGTCGAACAACGTGGCCTTGAAGGGCCTTTACCCGGAATCCAACTATGAGTTCGTGATTCTCCCCCAGGACATCTTGGTCTCGCCGGCATCCGTGGACTATTTTGACGAGGTCGTAATCTCTTCCAGGATTACGAACCGGGGCACCCTGAACGCCTACAGCGTGCAGCTTCGCTACAGCATCGAAACCACTGAAGGCACTATTGATATCGCCACAGTCGCACTGGATATACCCGCAGGAAAGACCGTCGACCATAGGTTTGGCTGGGAGGCCGATAGAGCGGGGGTCGGGCTCCCCATTGCCGTTCACATCGATCCCTTCAATGCGTTTGCCGAACTTTCAGAGACAAACAACACAGCTGCCACAGCGATCAGCGTAAATCCTTCGACTGCGCCCAACCTGACCATCGCCCCTGCGGACATTGTCGTTCAGCCGTCGCCCGCGTATGAAGGTGGCGATGCAAACATATCGGTAAAGATACGAAATGAAGGGTTCTCTCCGGCCGCGGGCGTGCAGGCGGACATTTACAGGGGCATTCCGGGTGAGGGAGGAGATCTCCTTGGGAGGGATACCATACCGTCCCTCGAAGCGGGTGCCAGCGTTTCGATCGCTGCCGACTGGAAAGGGATTTTCGGATCAGGGGAAAAGATCATCTATGTTCAAGTGGACCCTCAGAACACGGTCCAGGAGTTCAACGAGGCGGACAACAGCGCCTTAACGACGTTGCAGATCCTGAGCCTTCCGGACCTCGTGATTTCCACCGGTTCCATTGTCCTGAATCCGCCCACGCCCATAGAAGGTGATACGGTTTACATTGACGTCACCATTCAAAACACCGGAGAACAGCCCGCCACGGGGGTGACGGTAACGTCGTACGAAGGCGATATCGCAATTGATTCCCGGTCGATTTCTTCTATCGCAGCCAATTCTCAATCGTCGGTTTCTCTCACATACGATACGACCGAAAATCCCGGCGCCCACGACATCGTTCTGGTGGTCGACCCGGATAACACGATCAACGAGCAATCAGAAACCAATAACCGGGCCACCCGGTCCTTTGCCGTTCAGGATGCAGACTTCTGGCTAACCGAATCATATCTTTCACCCAATAAGGATGGCAATAAAGACGACACCCGGCTTTTCTTCCGGCTTGATGATCCGCAGAATTTGACCGTTGTCATCCTGAACGACGAGGGGGAGCGGATCAGAACGTTCAGCGGAGCGGAATTCGAAAACGCCACCGGCGGCGGTGTCACCTGGGACGGTCTGGATGAAAGCGGTCGATTGGTGGATGACGGGCATTACGAGATCCAAGTTCTCTCTGAAAAGGCACGGGTTTTGATGCGCTTATCGGTTATCGTGGATAATGACAGAGCGCCTTTTATAGATGCTCTGGGAACAAAATACCTGTTGCACACCCATATCACCGAAAACTTTGAACTCTCCCCGTACTACTGGTATTGGTGGAGCTGGTTTCCGGACGACAGCGGTATTCTTCTCAGAAACCTCCTGAGGTCTTATTCAAGTCCGCCCTCGGATGAGCAGTCACTTGGACTATTCAAAATACCGCCCGACGGTCAGCAGATAACCAGGCTTGGTCTTGGCGAATGGGTTGACGACGCATCGTATGGATCATATGGATGGCACTGGGATCAGCGTGCTTGGATTTCTCCGGATGGTCAGAAAGTGGCCATAGGCGCCACCAAAATGGCCAACACAACCGTACGCCCTACTATTTATTCCGGGGAATTGTGGGTTTCGGACGGGGATGGCACAAACTTGAAATCTCTGGACAGTTTGAGCGGCAGCTGGATCCTTGCGGCCCATTGGGTTCCGGACAGCAATAATATTCATTATTCGGGACGGTACCGATACGGGAACGGCTACCGATACGAAAATTATGTGATCGGCGCGGATGGCTCCGGAAAGCAAGCGGATGCCTACTACAATGGCATATGGTCTCCGGATGATCAGCACCGAGCCTTGCAGCGGTATGATTCGAATCTTGGAAAATATGTCCTCGGGATTGTCGATGGCGGCGGGAATTCCGTCGATGTCTATGAATCGGACGACAACTTTTCCATTATCGAATGGATCGATCCGGGACGGATACTGGTCCGGTCATCCATCTTAGCCGGCGATGCATATCAACACAATTTCATAGCGGCGGATGTCAGCGGCGGAGGCCATCACAAGACCATTTTTCAGATCGAAACATCCCTCACCGCCAATATCGACTGGGTGGTGATTTCGCCAAGCAAGCAGAACATCGTCGTTAAACAAACCGATTGGGGTACAAACAATAACCCCACGTATAGAATCACGCTTTCCGATCTGAGTGGGAACACCCATACCCATGAATTGAGAGTAGAAGACGATGAATTGGAAACAGAAGATGATGAGTTGGAAACAGAAGACGATGGTTTGGGAACAGAAGATGGTCCCGGCCAAGGCTCCTGCTGCCGTCCGCACATGACCGACAGTATTGTCTGGTCACCTGACGAAACGCGATTCGCGCTTGGCGAGGGAGTGCTTAACAAAGACAGAGAATGGGGATGCACCAGTCCCTGCGCCGCATATTTTGCAAATGTAATAATCATCACTGCTGATTCCCAAAAAGAAACCGCCGTCCCGATCGCTGATACCTCCTTAGAGGATTTTGAAGTTGTATCTTGGTTATCCGACGGGAATTCCATTCTCGGGCATGCCGATTATCATTACGATAGCGAACGCAATACTGTTTTCGTGATCGACTTGGAAACCGGTGAGACCCAAACCATCGTTCAAGGTGCTTACCATCCTCCGGAGTTATCCCCGCTCGGCAATTACATTGCCTACGAAAGCGCAGATGGCATCAGCACCTTGAGGTCCACTCTTAATACGACCGCCGATCTTCGAATAGAGCGCGGCGGCTACGCACTCACACTGAAAGGCATTGCGCAGGATCTGAATTTCGAAGGTTACAGATTGGAATACGCTGATATAAGCGACCCTCATAGCTGGAATCTGATAACACCGCCGGCGGATGAACCCGTTGTGAACGATATATTTGCGATGTGGGTACCGCCCCGTGAGGGGACATTTTATGTAAAGTTGACGGTCTGGGACAAGGCTGGAAACGTTGCCTGGGACAGAAAACAGGTATCCTGGGGAAGGCAGGCGAGCATCACCGGGCTGTATAAAACATTCAGCATTTTCTCGCCCAATGGCGACGGCGAAAAAGATGCCGTTGAACTGCACTATACGGTGCCTGGGCCTGTTTCCCTGGAATTTTCAATCCTCGATGAAAACGGCGGTCTGTTGAAAACCATTTCAAAAGGCCATGCGTTAGCGGAATCAGACTATATTCAATGGGATGGAACCGATGCATCCGGTATGACCGTTCCTGACGGAAAGTACACGATCCAGGTGCTGGAATACAAGTTCTATGTCGATGTCGACAATACCCCGCCCGATGTGAATCTCTCCCTGGGTTATATCGGGCAGCCGAAAGGCCACTCGCTCTCTGCGGACATACTGGGTCATGCGGCAGACCAAAATCTCAAACGCTGGGTCATTGAGTGGGGTAAGGGGTATAACCCGCAGCACTGGTATGAATTTTTGGAGGGTGAAGAAATTCTCGCGGCACAAGACGCCGACGGCAATCCCATTTTAAATCCAATAGACGATGCCCTGGTGGATACTTTTGTCGATTTTCAGATCGAAGAAAAACTTGTGGGAAAACGATTCAGGATTACGGCAGAAGATTTTGCGGGCAATGTAAGCTCTCGGACAACGGATTTTCTGGAAGAAAGGTCCATTTTTTACAAATGGAATTCTCTGTCCTTTGAGATTGACAAACGCTTAATAGAAAACACATACGGGCCGACCACCATCGGAATCCTGGAAACCCTGCGGGAAGAGATCGTCAATATCACCATTGAGTACAGCGACGATGGTGGTATCACGTGGATCGATGCAAAAACACACGATAACCCGCCATCCGGGTACGTAGAAATCACCTGGGACACCGCTCAACTCGGCGCACCTGATTTGCCCTACTGGATAAGAATGAAATTTGTCGATACGTTCGGTGCGGAGTATTACTCCAATGAAGCCGTCATGAATGGCTTCAAAATATGGCGCAGTTGTCCGGATCTGACAGCCTACAATGCCTTCACAGGACTCGATCTCCTGTCAATTCAGGTTCAAAGCGCCGATGACCCTGCGTATGCGACCTGGACGGATACCATTATTTATGATCCGCAGGATCCATCCGGCATACCGTCGGGAAGATTTGTCCTTGGGCTTGACTCAAAATTGAGACAGGGACTTCGATACAACGTTCGGATGAAGGGAATCACAGAGGGCGGCGATTTCTATTCGAATGTCGAATTTTATCCGCCGATTTGTCCCAAACTGATCCTGGGCATGGAATATGACGAAGCAAAAACCTGCAATACCGTGTCACCGGGCACGGTTACCATTTCATCCGTCATATGTGACGTTCGCAGTGAAACGTTGTCTCAAGGCTCGCTAACCTATCACATCGTCCATCAGGATGGCAGCCGTGAGGTTATCGCCGAATTAAATCCCATAGGATCTTTGAATACAACGTATCTTGGAGAGGATTCCCCCTGTTCCGAGCACTTCGGTTTGGTCCCCAATGAAGTTACATTAGACACCAATGGACGCGATGAAGCCATCTATCCTGTCGAGGCGGTTCTTGAATTCGAATACGGCGTGTTGGGAACGCAAAGGGCCACGGCGGACGGGGAACTCGTGGTCGACCGTACGCTTGGCACAGCGGCAATCACCTACCCGACGGAATCATCGACCGTTTGTCCGGTACTGGTGCCGGACCCCGGCGGTGAGTGGTTAGGGGTGACCATCGAGGGAAGTGCCACGGACGACCAACGGGTCAAGCGATATGAAATCTATTATGACAACAGGATATCCAACGTCGAAGGTATTTCGGCAATTCAAGGGATTCTGGGAACATGGAATGTGACCCGGCTGGAGGGGGGCCGTCATCCCGTTGAATTGAGGGTTTTTGATGTTGCCGGGAATATGAGCTGTTTTGAAACAGGCATTTCCCTGGATACGGCAACAGAGGTAATCGATCTGAATATAAACGCCGCGTATTTTTCGCCTGATGGAGACGGCCTTCTGGATGAAGTCGAAGTCCGTTATGAGACACCGGAGCATGCCTTCATCGGTATTCAGGTCTTCGGATTGACCCGGAATGAAAACGGTAAGTACAACCTTAATCCGAGCATTCTGCGTACTATCGAATCAGGCGGTCAGCACCCGGGAGGCGTGGGGAGCGCTGTATGGGACGGCAAGGACGACTCGGGCGCCGTTGTCGCAAACGGCAACTATGGAATCGTCGTCACTGCCACGGATGCCTGCGGGAATAAAGACGCTAAATGGATTCACGTCGGGGTTGGCAATACCATTTCAGATGAGCGCGCGCCCGAGGTCGCACTCTTGACTCCCCATGAAGGTGCTCTCTACGGATCTGACAGCAGTCTGGTGGACATCAGCGGCACGATTGTCGAAGAAAACCTGGAGAGCTTTGTCTTGAGATATGGCGCTGGCGACAGTCCCGGCCAGTGGACACCCCTTTTAACCGGAAGCACCCTGCCTGCCGGTTCACCGTTGGCAGAGTGGCCGGTGGGAAGTGATGCCGGAATCCCGGATGGCCCGTATACCCTATCGCTTCATGCACGGGACTTCAACCAACGTGAAGGTGAAGCAACCGTCAGGATCTATGTTGATAATACCCCACCGTCGCTATCCATCACATTGCCGACAAACGGCGGATACGTGAAATCGCCCACCGGTATTATGGGGACTGCTTTTGATCCGAATCTTGAAAACTACAAAATCAAAATCGCCGAGGGCATTTGCAGCGCGACTTCCAAATGGATAACCCTGGCAACATCAGCAAATTCAGTGCAGGACGGCACCCTTGCCTCATGGGACGTTCTTCCGCTTGACGGCGCCTACTGTATTCGTTTGAGTGCCAGGGACAAGATTGGAAACCGGGCAGAGACGACGGTGCACGTTTCAGTCGACACCCGGGCGCCGGCAACTCCGGTTCTTGCGGGGAAAAAGGAGAACGATACCGCTGCGAACCTGAGTTGGTCGCGGAATCATGATCCGGATCTTGCGGGCTACAACCTATACCGGAACAAAGAAAAAATAAATCCGGCCCCTTTAACGGAAGAACGGTTCCTTGATCAGAACCTGGCCGACGGCCGATACATTTATTTTGTGACGGCCGTTGATTTTGCCGGCTGGGAAAGCGAACCTTCAAACGAGATGGGAATGACGGTTGATTCAACCGGACCTGACGTCACGATTGTTTCTCCTGACAACGGCGATTCTGTGGGCGATGTTGTGGAAATCATGGGAACGGCATTCAGTGTCGGCGATTTCAGGGAGTACAGGGTCTATGTCGGCCGTGGCACCGACCCTTTGACATGGAATCTTATCAGAATCTCCCCCTTACCGGTTTCCCATGGCAACCTGGCCGAATGGGATACCACTGGTATTGCTGAAGGGGTTTATTCCATCAAAATTGAGGCGGAGGACATTCTCGGAAACACCAACTCAGATCAGGCATCCGTCACCATCGACAATACCCCGCCGGCAGCGCCGGTTCTAATTTCGGCAACACCGATCGGCTCGAATGTGACGACACGGTGGCAGGCCAATGCGGAACCCGACCTTGCAGGGTACTTGCTTTACAGAAACCATCAATTGGTGAATGCAAGCGGAATAATCGTCGGAAATCCCAGGCAATATCTAATCACTGCGACGGCTTACACCGATGAAGGAGTCCCGGATGGGGCCAATGCATATTACCTGGTGGCGATGGATGAGTCCGGGAACATCAGTAATCCTTCCAACACGCTTGACCTGGTGCTGGATACACATCCACCAAAGGCCGAAATTGTCGATCCGCCGGACGGCAAGGTCTTTGGACACGAACTAATTGTACGGGCGGAATCCCCGGACAGAGACATCGACTCGGTACTGTTCCAATATAAAGCCGGCGCCGACAGTCTTTGGACCGATCTTGGGAGTGCCTTAATTGCCCAACCCTATGTGGCGCATCTTGATCCTGCGACCCTCGGGTTGCAGTACGGCGTTTACAACCTCAGGGCAGTGGCCACGGATGCCGGCGGCCAGGCAGATCCTGAACCGACGTTCATTGAGGTGACTTACCGGGATCTCACCCCGCCGAAACCACCGGCCGACTTGACCGCCTTGACCGATGGGGGGGAGGTCGTCCTCACTTGGACAGCCAATTCTGAGCCGGATCTTGGCGGATACAATATCTACGCAATCGCTGGAGAGACAAATACAAAAATCAACCCGTCACTTATACTCTCTCCAATCTATGAGCACGGAAGTCGTCCGGACGGTTTGTATCTCTATGAAGTCACGGCAGTGGACACTAATGGAAACGAAAGTGGAATCTCAAATGCAGCTACCGCAATGGTGTATACACCGGCGCTCGGGCAGCCTATTTCACCGACAGGCCTGGCCGATATCCGGGTCAATGGAAGTAACGCCGCCGCCCACGCAACAGTGGGGGTATTTGTCGATACGGGCGAGGGTCCGGTGCCCCGGGGGACAACCGGCGCAGACAGCGAGGGGGGATTTGCATTTGATGTCAGGCTGTCAAGCGGTGAGAACCATATAACAGCCATGGCAACGGACACGGACGGCAATGTCAGCAAGACGTCGAATCGCGTGACGGTGGTCTACGATGAACCGCCTGCCTCACCGCAAAACCTGACAGCCACGGTCTCAGGCCCGGACATCACCCTCGCTTGGACGGCCAGCTCGGGTCCGGATTTGGCTGGATACGGCGTCTACAGGGAAACTTCATCCGGGTGGATAAGGATCAACGCCGAGCCGGTAACCGGGACGAGTTATCCGGATGAGGAACTGGTTTCCGGGACCTACACCTACAGGGTCACGGCAGTGAATACGTCGGACGTTGAAAGCCTCCCCTCCAACGAAGCGTCGGCAACCGTGGTTGTTGAGCCTTCAACACCGAGGCTCTTCCTGGTGCCTCTCTCGGCGGGCTGCCCGGTTCTCCATGAAGGAAAGGCGCTAATTGCCGGAACTGCAGATCCCGACATGACGGTGGAACTCTATAAAAATGACATTGCGTTTGCCAGCGTCACCGCCTCAGATACCGAAGTAACAGACACCTTCACAATGGAAGAACGGACGGAGGAGACATCGCTCTCACCGGATGGCCAAACGCTAGCCTATGTCTCTTCTCAGTCGCTGTGGCTTGTGGATCTATCATCTGGAACGAAGACCCGGATAGCAGGGAATGTGGATCAGGGAGGGTATGCTCCGCTATGGTCGTACGACGGGAAAAAGCTTGCCTACGTGGCCTGGGACAGCAACTGGATGTACCGCACGATCAGCATCTATGACATGGAATCAGGGGACAGCGAGCGACTTACGGGTGATCAGAGCAATGAGAAATCGCCCTCGTGGCTGGCGGACGGCAGGATTGCTTTTGTCCGCGAAGCGGCAGGAGCGTCGAATGTATGGGTTGCGAATCCTGCCACGGGCGATGTTGCCAGGATTACCGAGATCGGTACGATATACGATTTCGTCATATCCCCGGACGGCACGAAGCTCGCCTACTTTCAGTACCCGTATCTTTATGTGGTTGATGTCCGGAACGAAACCCCCATACTGCTCGAGACCCGGACGGACTGGTTGGACAATCGTCCGGATTGGTCGCCTGACAGCACGAGGCTTGCCTTTGTATCCCAAGCAAGCGGTAACAGCGATATCCACGTGCTGGATATGACCGTGACCAGCCAAGGGCCGTCGCAGATAACCGATTCCCCGCAGGAGGAGTTCTCTCCCAGGTGGTATCCTGATGGCGAGCGGATAATGTTTGCAAGAGCGGAGGAGGACTGGAGCCAGTCCATATGGATGAAATCCTCAGGATCCCAGGACGATGCGAACCTGATTCAAAAGGGTCTGGGTGATGTGCGGTGGCTGTCGACGACACCCTCCGGAGAGATATATTACACATCCGATGGACATGTGCTCACGGTTATCCAACCCGAAGGCCTTTTCAGCTTTAAAGATGTTCCACTCGAATCCGGAGAGAATCTGTTCCATGTCATCGGATTAGATGTTTTCGGGCACTCAAGCGATCCGTCTGAAATAGTCTGTATTTTCTATGATACGAGCTTGCTCCCGGATCTGGAAGCAGGCGACGAGAATATCACCGTCTATCCACCATATCCCCTGGAAAACGACGAAGTGCGGGTCACCGCCCTTATTCGCAATAAAGGGGCATTGGCGGTGGAGGATGTGGGGGTGGATATCTATCTCTGGGGTACCGCTGGATCCCTGGAGCTTCTTGTCTCAGAAGAAATCCCGCACATGGCCCCCGGCGAGGAACGCTTCGTAACTGCTTCGTTAGAGTCCATCGGAACCACGGGCACAAATACCATCATCGTGTATGTGGATCCGGAAGAGCGGATTGCCGAGACCATTGAAAGCAACAACGTCGCAACCAGGGACTTCTTTGTTGCTGAAAAAGAAGCCGTTTCCATGACGACGACCCTTGGCGCGGAGCTGTACCGGAGCGGCGAGGATGTGCAGATCGATGTCGACCTCATCAACAGCGGCTTTGAAAGAGATGTTCTCGTGGAATTATTGATAGAGGACGAGAGCGGCGCTCCGGTCACGTTGCTCGATACGATCAGCACCTATCTCCCCTATGCCTCTGACGCGCGTTTTACCCGTACGTGGAATACGGGGACAACGTATGCCGGCCTCTACCGGGTTCACGCGTTGCTCAAGAATGTCCCGATTGTCATCGCCGAGAACATCAAGACCTTTACCATATTACCCGACATCGATGTGGAATGCAGTGGTGTTACCGACAAAAGCCTTTATGGCCTCCAGGAGGATGTGCTCGTTAACGTTGATGTAAAAAATAACGGGCAAAATTTCAACATTCCCGAACTTCATGTAAGGGTGAGCGTGGTGGACGCGGGCAATCAGGAGCTGTTTACGGAGGACACGAAGATCGCCAATCTTCGGCCCGGTGCAGCGGCCAGGGTCAGTTCAGCCTGGCACACGGGGATTACTTCGCCCGGCGACTACAGCGCGGTGGTTGAAATATTCCTGGACGGCGAGGTGGTGTGCAGTAAGGCCGCATCGTTTGAAATCGATGCCCGTGCAACCCTTACCGGAACGATCGCCGTCACGCCGGCGGTTGTGATTTTAGGCCGAACGGGGCAGGCGGACTATTCCATCCGGAATACCGGCAACACGGATGCAAGCGGCCTTGTTGTGAAGACATCAGTTACAGACCCGGAATCCGGGACGCTGATGGACAGCCAAGAAGCCACCATGGATCTTGGTGTGAACCGCACCGTAACGGGCGGATTTGCCTTTTCGACCCAGGGCTATGAGCTAAAGATTTACCGGGTGGATCTGCATTACATCCTTCAAGGCAGTGTAAAGGGTTTGGCGAGTGCGTCGTTTTCAGTCAGGGACGGTGCGCCGCCCGTGGTATCCATTATTTCACCGGTTTCAGATGCAAGGGCCGGTTCCGCCACCGGTATCGCAGCCCACGTGTCGGATGACGCGACCGGCATCGATAAAGTGGAGTATCAGATCGATGATAACCCGTGGACCCTGCTGCCGGTGTCAGACGTTTCCAGAGGTTTATATTCGGCAACATGGACTCCCGGAATTTCTGATATTGGCATGCATACCATTCGATTCAGAGCCACAGATGGTTCGAAAAATATGTGCGAGCCGGTCTCCACCGAGTTAATGGTCGAACGCCTCCTTGTGGCCAATGATGACGCCTACCGTGTTGACGAGGACACCTCCCTTGAGGTGGAAGCCCCCGGGATTCTCGAGAACGACCTTGGCTACGGTGGGTTGCTCACCGCGACCCTGGTCGATTCCGTCACCAAAGGGACATTGACCCTGCACGCGGACGGGTCTTTCACCTACACGCCGAATGCGGATTTTAGCGGCACTGACGGCTTCACTTACAAAGCCAACGATGACGTCGCTGAATCGGATGCGGCCTCGGTCAGCATAACCGTATATCCGGTGAACGACCCGCCGCTGGCGGTGGATGACATTGTAAGCACCGACGAGGACGTGGCAGCCGCAATCGATGTGCTTGCCAACGATACAGACATAGACAGCGCCATCGATAGGTTCACGGTGGCGGTGATTACGGCGCCGAGCCACGGGCTTGTGTCGGTCGATCCTACAACAGGAATGATTACGTATACCCCGGACGCAGACTTCAACGGCACCGACAGCTTCAGCTACGCGGTCGATGATGATGAAGGCGCTACGTCGAATTCCGCCTTTGTGACAATAAGGGTTTATGACGTAAACGAGGAACCGGTGGCCGATGCCGGACCGGATCAGAACGCGCAAACTGGTAATCCGGTCACGCTGGATGGGAGTAACTCGTTCGACCCGGACGGGGATTTGATCACCTATGACTGGAGTCTGGAATGGCACCTGGACGCCATCCCGGCCGACAGCCTGCTGACCGATGAAGATATCGAGGGCCGGGACACCCCGCAGCCATCCTTTACACCGGATGTGGATGGTCTATATATCTTGAGGTTGATTATCAATGACGGCCAGGTGGACAGTGAGCCTGACTTCGTGGAAATCACGGCCAAAACCCTGAATGTGCCGCCCAATGCCAATGCCGGTGAGGATCAGGCGACCTTCCTTGGCGATGTGGTCATCCTTGATGGCGGTAATAGTGAGGATCCGGATAACGGTCCGGAATCCCTCATTCATGAGTGGACCTTCAAGGCGTTATCCAACGAGAGTGAACTGACGGATGACGACATTTTCCATGCGAATCATCCTCAGGCAAGCTTCATGCCCGATGTCATCGGTACCTATGAGGTCAGGCTCAGGGTTTTTGATGGTGAAGATAGCGATGAGGATGAACTGGTTGTCACTGTCACCGGGCGCAATGTGCCCCCGAATGCCGATGCCGGGCAAGATCAAGAGGTTGCCCTGGGCGATGAGGTGTGGCTGCTGGGTACCGCCAGCAATGATCCTGACAACGGGCCGGCCGCCTTGTCCTGCACATGGCGCTTCGTCTCGGTGGCCGGGGGAAGTGTCCTCGACAATGCCGATCTTATAGAGGCCGATACTTTAGCCCCCCGCTTTACGCCGGATGTGGTAGGAAGCTACGTTTTGGAACTAGCGGTCTTTGACGGGAGCGCGAGCGACTTCGATAATGTGATGATTACTGTTCAAAAGATGCCTTTGCTCTGCGACATCGACGAGGATGGCGATGTCGATCGCAACGACATCAATCTCATCTTTGCGGCGCGTAACACGCCGGTTGATCCCGATGATCCTCGGGATGTGAACGGGGATGGTCTGATCACGGTAAACGATGCCCGCCTCTGTGTCTTGGAGTGTACCCATGCACGGTGTATGCCGCAATAGATAAAGAATGGAGGGAAATGTGATGAAAAAGCTAGCCGTGTTCTGTGTAGCCGTTTTTGGGGTGTGCAGCGGTGCTCTGCAGCCTGTCCCGGCCGCAGCCCTTTCCCTGGATTTTTTGCCTGCCTCACCGACCATCGCAGTCGGGCAGCCGATCACTGTGGATGTGGTCATCTCCGGCTTGGGGGTCGCGGGTCCGCCGTCGGTAGGCGCCTTCGACCTGGATGTGAGCTTTGACGCGACGATCCTCTCCATTGTGGATGTCGCCTTTGGTCCCTTCCTGGGCGACCCTGACCTCTTCGAAGCGCTGCCCCCCGATGTTGTTTCCTCCCCGGGAATGGTGAATTTTGCTGAGGTCTCCCTGCTATCCCCGGCGGAGTTGGATGCCCTGCAGCCGAGCAATTTCGCCCTTGCCGTCCTCCATTTTGACACGATGGGAATGGGGACAAGCCCGCTGACCATCTCCCAATTCGACGTAATAGATGCCTTTGGTGTTGAGCTGACACTTGATGCCGGCAGCGGCAGTATACGTGCTGTCCCTGAGCCCGCAACCCTCCTTTTGTTGGGGGCAGGACTGGCCGGGATCCTTGGCTTCAGGCGAAAAAGCAAATGGAAGACAATTAATCTTAATTCAAGCTGCTTATGAAACTAGAGGTGCGCAAAAATTTCAAGATAATCAATTTAGTCACTTACGTCCCACATATTCTATAGTGAGAGGTGATAAAAGGTCATGTTTGGGATAGCAGTTATTCTCATGCAACTATAAAGCGTAGCATAAAATTACTACAGATTATACACCCGGAATAGTGAATTTTACATTGGAATTTATGCGACATTTTTGATGTCCACCGCAAGATAGGAGGTGTACTTTATGAAAGTAAATCCAACATCACATGAACCCACTCATGTAGTCAGCTACGTGCAGCGCAAGCGCATTACAGACTGGAAAAGGTTGATCCTTACTCACGAAAAACCCGCCTTCATTTATGGTAGCAACGACTCACGTGTATTTGCATCAAAACTTAAGAAAGGAGATACACTTTGGGTCGTTTCATCTCTCTCTGGCCGGCCTCCTGAGCTCGTCGCAAGAATGAAGTTAACAAGTGTTGCAAAAAGAAATCATCCCAGTTTGAAAGTAGATCAGGCACTGCTCCGACATTTTTCTGAGTTCGAATGGATTGCGAAAGGAAGTTCAAAATCGGAATTCTTTGGACATAATGACGCAGGAAATGCACTTCTCCGGACTGTCTTTAGGAGTCCCTCGGGAGAATCTCGGATGCTGTCAAGGGGTGCTAAAAAATGGCAGGGCAAATACGGCAAGAAGCTACAAAGGCCTACGCTTATTTCCACAGAGATCCCAGCCCGAGGGAATCTTGGTTCTTCAGGGATAGCCCCTCTTGAGAAACTCGCTGATTCGCAGGAAAGGTCTGTGTTCATCAGCTGGAAATGGAGTGATAATTCAAAGGATCAGATCCTCTCTTTTGCCTATGCATTGGCTGAGCATGGGTTCATGCCTTGGCTGGACCTGCTTGCTCTGCCTCCTGCACGCGCTTTGAAGAAGGTTCAAAGAGATGCCCCAAAGTTGGAAAAATTATTAAAATATGGTTTCAGGAAATGCTTTGGAGTAGTTGCAATCGACAGCGAATGTTATGGTCAACAAACGGCTTGTAGCGAGAAGAATTGGACCCTGCGTGAATGGACTGGCAAGCTAGCTCCAGGTAGAAAAATGATTCGGATATCATACCGACCTTTCGGTAACGCACAATCTGAGGTTGTAACTTCTGCCGAAGTACTGCTCAGAAGCCGAAAACCATCGCAAGCGGCACGCGAACTACAGGATTGGTTTGATGCATCCAGGAGGTAATCAAAGATGCTTTGTGATAGGTCTGTCTACTAGGAAAAACCGGGACATTAGTGCACAACGCATATAAGAAAAAAATGGATTTTCGATCACTACTCATGTTGTACACCAATGTCCCAATTTTCAAAAGTCCCAGTTCTCACGGTCGACCTCTCGGCGGGTTGACCGTATTTGTATTTGGTAACTGGGTATTGAGGACGTTCCTCCGGGTATTTGGGGACATCTCTCGGATTCACGGTTTACAAAAATTGGATTTATCTGATATGTGCTGAACATGCCTCGGCAGGCCCGTTTACGCTTGGGGCGACCCTAGGGCGCCATCCGAGAGACCCTTGACAAACTCGGGTCCAGAGTAGGTCTCTGGGAACTCGTCGCAAGCCGCATTCCGATTTCCGCCTTTGTCTCGCCTGCCGTTCGACAAGCTCAGGCCCCGAGCAAATCGAGGGGAGCTCGTCGAAGGCCCACTTCCCACTTCCAGACTCTGTCCTCTGCTCCCAAAGGAGCGTCGGCTCAAACTAATAACCAATAATCAATAACAAATAACTGCCGTTTTTCTGTCCTCTGTCCTCTGTCATCTGTCGTCTGTCCTCTGACCCCTGCGTGCCGCGGCGTCTTGTGGGGTCGTAGCCCGAAGGGCGAAGCCTCAAGCTCGAAGAGCGAAGACGGGTCATCCGTCATCTGTCCTCTGTCATCTGCCCTCTGTCGTCTGCCCTCTGTCGTCTGTCCTCTGTCGTCTGTCCTCTGACCTCTGTCATCTGTCATCTGTCCTCTGACCTCTGTCATCTGTCTTCTGTCCTCTGTCATCTGTCCTCTGTCTTCTGTCCTCTGTTCACACCGGTATCGGCGCAACCACCTGGGATGACACAAACATCCAGGTGACCAGGGCGGCGTTGAGCAGGGCACCCAGGTAAATCCTGCCGGTTATCTGATAGAACCAGGTTGAAATCGGTACCACCATGATCAACACACCGATAATATGGAAAAGATTGTGGGTAAACGCGATGAACATGCCGCCGGGGCCGACCAGCGGAATCGTGCCGATTGTAAACAGCGGCAAATACTGAAACAGGAGCAGTAAAACCAGCGGGGTCACCAGCACCAGTATGTTGCAGGCCGACCAGTTGATAAAGGTCTGACCCCAGGTCGGCTTCAGCGGTCGGCGCAGTTGGCCGTGCAAAAAGATGCCCATCAACAGAAAACCAACCATCAGCAGCGGGAAATAGGTGAACCATAGCCGCGCCCGGTAGGCTGTCAGATCACTGGCAAAGGGGAAGATAAACCGGTAGTCCACCAGGAAGATAGTTTCCAGGGTGTGTTCTGCCAGATAGGCAAACAAAAAGAGGATGGCGGCCATAAGCGCGGTTTTGCCGATAGACACCCCATCGATACCAAAACGGTCTTCCCGGTAAGATAAGCCAAGCTCATACTGGGTCAAACCGCTGGCCTGGGCTTGCTTTTTAAACCATTGCCGAAAGAATAAAAAGCCGATCACATTGATCCACAAAAACCACCAGACGATGCCGTTGGTCATCATCTGCGGAAACATTCCGTCGATTTGAACCAGGTAAACATGAATCCCGAATAGGGTAAAGATGACCGGGAAATAAAGAACCATGAGCACACCGTTGAGGGCGGCCGACTGTATATATGGTTTGCCGGTACAACTATAATTACCAGGTTTCCGAGCCTGCAGCGAACTAAAAAATGAAGTTCTCAGCAGCATCAGACCCAGCGGCAAAAGGGCGTAAAGGCCGGCGAGCATGGCAACCAGGGTCGAGTATTCTTTAATGGGCCAGATCTGGCGGCTTGACGATATCCATGTTTCTTGGGCTGGTTGAAGGGCCTGGTTCATCCAATCCAGCGCTTCGGCCACGGACGCTTTGTGGTGGGATTGCCGCAGGTGAGTGATGCGCGGCATGAATACCCGGCGGGCGGTGCCGTTTTCAAAATTGCCGTAGGTTGTTTCAAATTTCGGGTTTACTACGGGAAATACCTGCCGGGTCCGGGGGGATTGCATCCATTCTTTTTCAAAATCCCGGGTCGCGGTCATGCGTCGGCGAAACTCATCGTATTTGCCGAAAATCATGAGCATGTTTTGCGGCATATGGGTCGACGCATCGTCGCGGTAGGCAAATCCCGAAATAACCAGTGCTTTGATTGCCGGATCCTTCAGCGCCATCGCGTAAACCATTTCGGCTCCCAGGCTGTGACCCATCAAACCAATGCGGTTGGTGTCGACAAAATCCAGCGACAACAAATACTTGAGGGATTCCCTGCCCCCATAGGTCGGATCAAAGTCGGGGTCGTCCAGCCGGCCGGGAATGCCCGAGTTGCCCCGCCCGATGGCATCGATTTCAAGCACCACGATGCCGCGCCGGGCCAGTTCAATGCAATAGGCATCGCTGGTTTCGCGGTTGTTCTGATAACCGTGAATATAGACGACTCCGGGAGCCGGGCGGGACGTTTCGGCGCTCAGCGGTTGGAGCAGCTTGGCTCGAATGTTGATTCCGTTGAAGTTGAGGTAGGATACGTTGGAGACTGCGACGGTCCCGAAATTTTGCTGAACCAAAGATGCCAGCAGCGAAGCACCAATCAGAACAGAAAGGAGTAAAATAAACGTTAGCGGTGCTTTGCTTCGGCGTTCCGGATCTAAAAGATCAGCTGTGTTCATACCCGGCACCATAAACAACTTCAGATCTCATTGTTTACTCTTTTAAAGGGTCAACTTTTTTGGACACTACCTAAATCTATCTGTGCCAGATTGAGGGATTGAGGAATTGGGGAATTGAGGGATTAAAACATAAAATCAATAAATTAAAACAGATAGAATTCCTTCAATTCCTTAATTCCTGAATCTCTGAATCCCTCGACCCTAAAATTTATCAGTAAGTCTGTGTCGATCCGTCTAAATCGGTGTCTGATTGGGTCATATTTTTTTCATCAGCTCCTTGGCCCTTTCCTTGTAAAACGCATCATCCGAATTTGCGGCTTTTTCAAGGTAGCCTTTGGCTTCGGCCTTGTTTTCTTTGCCGCCGATTTGAATCAGCAATTCACCGAGATAGACATGCACCTCGATATTGTCGGCAAAGTGCTGGGTGCTTTGGTACTCCCGGTAATATTTCAGCGATTTTTTTCGGTCCCTCATCGGCCACGGCAGAACCTGCCAGAAACGGCCGAGGGCAATCATCGGCCCGGCATCATTGTACATTTTGTCGATGGTGTAGGTCTTCTCAAAACTTTTCTGGGTTTTGTCTTTCAAGCCTTCCCCCAGCGCCGTAAAAATGCTCACCCCGTCTGAGTATATGCCGACATTAAGCCCGTAGTAGTAATATCCATCCGGTTTTTCGGGCTCCAGCTCGGTGGCCTTTTTAGCGAAATTCATGCCCGCCTTGCCGTACTCGGCGCAGATTTTTTTCCATCCTTCCACCTTAGCGGTTTTGGCGGTATCGCCGTATTCCCGGTGCGCCCGGGCACATTTCCAGTTGGCTTCATAGCTGTCGGGGTTTGCCGCCAGGGCTTTTTTATAGAGCTCGATGGATTTTTTATAATTTGACAATCCACCCTGGTTATAGAGCTTGTCGGCATCAGCAATGTAGTCGGCGGCCATCAGGTTTAACGGCAACAGAATCAGCAACAAGAAACACAGGCAGCCCAGAATTGTTCTGTTCATTTTCGATCTCCTTTGATGTGTTTTGAAATCCCCCCCCCGGCCCCCCTTTAGAAAAAGGGGGGAGAAATAAATCCCCCCAGCCCCCTTTAGAAAAGGGGGAGCAGCGGCCTTTATGGCCCCGTATGGGGGAGGGGTAGGGACCGGCGGATCTCTCTTTCCCCTTGCCATAAAGGTTCAGAGCGCCGCGCCATTCCCCCCCTTTTTTAAAGGGGGGTTAGGGGCATAGCCGTCAGGCTAAGAATGCAATCAGGTTTTTAGTCATCGCTAAATCCCCATGTATTTACGATCTAAACAACTGAGCAGACGTTGCATTGAAGTTGGCTCTTTTAGGCGTTTTTCCAATAAATGGTTTGTTTGGCTCAGATTATAAAATTGGTCCATAAACGTTTGCATCGAACCTTTTCCGAACATCATTATTTCGCGCAGCTCACTGAGTTTCCGACCGATCAGCGTCTTAGCTGCTTTAAAAAAGCTCAATGCCTTTCCATCGTTGACAAACATTTTACGAGCCGTGCGCCACAAGATTTGCCAACTTAAAACGATCAAAACAAGCTTCGAATAAATGTAACACTCCAAACGATGCTTTTTAACTTTTTTGACTTTCTCGATATGGCAAATTGATTTCCAGATCTTAAAGATCAACTCAATTTGCCATCTTAACCGATAAAAATCCCACACTCTGTCCATGGGAACCCGCTGTGATTTGGCATTAGTGATGAAAATATTTAATGCCGCTCTGGCCTTGTATTCTTTACTCAACGGTTTGCGGCTTTTCTTCTTATTATTCTTTTGTGCTTTACGGATTCTTTTCGCATATTCTTCTTCCGGTAGCAGATACAAGATTAATCGGGTTTTAAATTTCTCTTTACTACCCAAATAAACCTCTTTTTCAAGGCAGTCTATATTATGCGTTTTCATGTAGTTGGTAATTTCCACAAAATCGATCTTCTCATATCCATCTTCAAGCTTTTGAAAAATGTGCACGATGGGATTTGCACGGCACAGGTAAAATGCGTTTTTGATTTGAATCGTCTGTAACACTTGCAGTCCCATATAGGCTAAATCCCGAATAATAAGATCCCCCGCCTCAGTTAGCTCGATAGTGGCCATCGAGTCTTTGGCATCCTGCTGATTGAAGGCATTTACCGATAGATCATTGATGCTGCCCGACACGATGTCATATTCAAATTGGATCCTTACTGAAGCTTGAGAACCAGCGCCGCCACTGCCCCCATAATATTGCGCCAAGCTGTCATCAATCTGAAAACTGGTAGAATCCTTTATCAAAATGCGTTTAAATCCTTTTAAATCACCAAATATCGTTGACTCCAACTCCAGCTGTTGATGCAAAAGCTTTTCCAAGGCTTGTTTTAAAAATGCCAAGGCGTATTGGTTAAATCGTTCGTGCAAACTTTGTTTTCTAATTTCGATGCCATAGATATCTTTTAGCGTAACCGAAATGTCATTTAGACTTTGAGCTTTGAGATTCTCACTGTGGAAGACGATCAAATCAAAAAACAAACTGCCGTTTAGTTTGCCTTCGCGCCGAACAAATTGTGTTTCTCGTGCCAGCTGATCCAACTCTTCAGCAGTAAAAAAAGGCTCAATCGCAACATCTAAATTATCCAATAATTTTGATAAGTTATCTGTTGACTTCTTCCTAATAACCTGGTAGTTATTGGTTATTGGAAAGAAGTTAAGCCGATCACTCCTCTCCAGATCTCAATGGCGCTTAAAGAATCGGCGACTTAAACCTAGGGGTGCTATTATGAAACTTTAGCCGGGGCCTGGAAAGGCCCCCTATTTTTTCGCTATAACACGCCGATATCATTAACATTAACTCCTTAGCCTGACGGCTATGGGGTTAGGGGGGATTTTCTAAAGATGGTCATAAATCCTTTTAACAACACCCTCAATATTTTTGAAAACATCGCTATTCGAAAATCGCAGTACTTTGAAGCCAAGGTCGTTCATAAATTTGTCCCTAACTTCATCTTTTAACGTATTTTCTTCTGAATAATGTTGCCCACCGTCTATATCGACTATTAAATTAGCTGCCGGGCAATAGAAATCCACAATGTAGTCTCCAATGTTCTTTTGACGGTAAAATTGCAACTGTTTGAGTTGTTTTCTCCTTACTTTTGACCAGAGGCGACGCTCCGCATCGGTCATGTTCTTTCTGAGATTTCGGGCCAGATTTTTTAAGTTTTTGTTGTAGGGTAGCATTAGGAATCCCCCCCGGCCCCCCTTTGGAAAAGGGGGGAGAGCATAATCCCCCCGGTTCCCCCTTTATCGAGGCGTAGCGCGAAGCACAATTCCCCCCTTTTTTAAAGGGGGGGTAGGGGGGATTATTTAATCAGATCATTTCCAATGCGCAGGCCATCGAAACACCGCCGCCGCCGCACAGCGTGGCCAGACCGAGAGTGTTGTCCCGCTTTTGCATGGCATGCAGCAGGGTGACGATCAGCCGGGCGCCGGTGGCGCCGACGGGGTGCCCCAGGCCGATGCCTGAGCCGTTGATATTGGTGATCTCACGGTTCAGCCCGAGCTCTTTTTCGCAGCCGAGGTACTGGGCCGCAAAGGCCTCGTTGACTTCGATCAGTTCGAAATCCGCCAATTTCAAACCGCTTCTTTCCAACAGTTGGTTGACGGCCGGAACCGGGGACAATCCCATCACCGAAGGGTGACAGCCCCCACGGCCAACTGCCTTGATGCGGGCAATGGGTCGGATGTTCAGTTCTTTGGCCTTGACATCGGACATGATCACCAGCCCTGCGGCGCCATCGTTGATTCCGCTGGAATTGCCGGCCGTCACTTTGCCCGTCTTGGGTACGAACGCCGCCGGCAGGTTTTGCAACTTTTCAATGGTCAAACCCGGCCGGAAATGCTCATCCTTGTCAAATATGACGGGATCGCCCTTTCTTTGAGGAATTTCTATGGGTACGATTTCATCCTTAAATGATCCGTCGTTATTGGCCCGCTCGACATTGTTGTGGCTGCGCAAGGCGACTTCATCCATTTCTTCGCGGCTGATATCCAGATGCTGGGCCACAAATTCCGCAGTGTGCCCCATGATGTAGGGCTTGCCCTTGAAGTAGCTTAACGGGGCCTGTTCGGCATCGACCGGACCGTCCTCAGGGTGCGGAATGACGTGGGAACCGCAATGCAGGCCTCTGATTATGTTGTCGACAAATTCGTGGTCCTGCAGACGACAGCCCCAGCGGGCGGCCGCTACGGAATAGGGAACACCGGACATATGCTCGACACCGCCGGCCAGGATGACATCCGCCATGCCGGCTTGGATCATCGCCGCGCCGGAGATAACCGCCTCCATGCCGGAAATGCACACCCGGTTAATGGTGACGGCGGTTGCAGATTCCGGAATGCCGGCCAGCAGGGCTGCTATCCGGGTTACGTTGAGCGCATCCACCGGCTCCATGCAGCATCCATAGCGGACATCTTCGATGATTGACGGATCGATTCCGGCTCTATCCACAGCGGCTTTCATGGTCGCACTGGCAATGGTGGCGGCGTGACTGTCACGCAGAGAACCGCCGAAGCTTCCAATAGCGGTTCGGCAGGCTGAGGCAATTACGACATCATTCATGGCTAGCTCCTTGTTAATGCGTTGCGTGTTGCGGGTTACGGGTTTAAACAGCCGGTATTCGGTATTCGGCATCCGGCATTCGGGTTGCGTGTTTCGGGTTGCGGGTTGCGGGTTGCGAGTTTAAACAGCCGGTATTCGGTATTCGGCATTCGGCATTCGGGTTGCGTGTTGCGGGAAAGCTAAGCTCGAAGCTCAAAGCTCAAAGCTAAAAGCTGAGTGGAATTTTAGCGATTGATAAATGACGCCCGACAACTCAAAACTTCTCCCTCTTAATTCACGCCATGCACCATGCTCTCTGCGCTTTTCCGATTTCCGCCTTTGTCTCGCTTGGGCTCCTCGAAGGCCCACTTCCCACTTCCAGACTCTGTCCTCTGCTCCCAAAGGAGCATCGGCTCAAACTAATAACCAATAATTAATAACAAATAACTGCTGTTTTTCTGTCTTCTGTCTTCTGTCATCTGTCGTCTGACGTCCGTTCATTGGCATTCAAACGGATGCATCCTATGAGATCATGGCTGGCTTTGTCAAGAGATGCCTTAAGCTCACCATGCCACAATACAAGTCCGTTTTGACACCCGCAGGACATTGAGTGGAACTGCTTTGGGAAATCCCCCCCGGCCCCCCTTTTAGAAAAGGGGGAGAATATCCCCGCGGCCCCGCTTTAGGAAGAAAGAGGGGCAGGCTTGGCCGGTTTTGTGCTTAAAAATTCCAATTTTCGAGATTGTGAATAATTTTTCTTTGACAAATTCTTGATATCTGATATATCAGATATCAACCCGTGGTCTTAATCAGATTGTTTTCAGAATTTTCTTCTCGCCTTGGAGATCCTTGCCCATGAGTGAAAAACTTATTCCTAAAGACAACACGGTCGCACCGTCCTGTCAATGTGCCTGTCCGGCGGGAATTGATGTACCGCGCTATATACGACGAATTAAAGACGGCAAATTCGATGAAGCTTTGGCGATTATCCGTGAGAAAATCCCTTTTCCCTCAATTTGCGGATTCGCTTGCTACGCGCCGTGTGAGGGCAATTGCGGCAACCGGCAATTTGGTGAACCCGTCGCCATCCGGGCCTTAAAACGTGCCGCCGCCGAAAAAGGCGGGGATCTGTGGCGCAAGAATCTAACGATGGCACCGCCAACCGGTAAACGGGTGGCGGTCGTAGGGTCCGGCCCCAGTGGACTGACGGCGGCCTATTACTTGGCCGTTTTGGGTCACCATGCGGAAGTGCTCGAGGCCTTGGACCAACCCGGCGGGATGATGCGGGTCGGGATTCCCGAGTATCGGCTGCCGCGGCAGGCTCTGGATAAAGAAATCGAATATCTCAAAGAAACCGGCGTGAAGATTAAAACCGGGCACTCGGTTGAATCGGCCGTCACTCTTTTGGCGGCAGACTACGACGCCGTGTACCTCAGCTGCGGGGCACACCGTGGGGCCAAGCTGGGTATCCCCGGCGATGATTTGCCCGGTGTACTGGACGGCATCTCATTTTTGAGGAAAGTTAACCAGGGCCAAAACGTGGAAATCGGGGATCGTGTGGCGGTAATCGGGGGCGGGAACACCGCGGTCGACGCTGCCCGAAGTGCCGTCCGCCTGGGCGCAAAAACCGTCCAGGTCGTTTATCGACGCTCTGAAGCTGAAATGACGGCCTATGAGGAAGAGGTCGGGGCGGCGATTTTTGAAGGGGTCCAAATCGAGTACCTGGCGGCACCGCTTTCCATCGCGCAAGATAATGGTGCCCTGCAACTGACGTTCACGCGGATGGAATTGGGTCCGCCTGATAGCGGCGGGCGTCCAACGCCGAAGCCGGTGACAGGAAGTGAATTCATCAAACCGTATGACAATGTCATCGCGGCCGTCGGCCAGTTAGCCGTGGGTACCAGATCTTTTGGCGTTGCCCTTTCTGACGGAGATTTTATTCAGGTAGACGGGCGCACTTTGGCGACCGATCAAGCCGGCATTTATGCCGGCGGCGATGTGGTCAGCGGCCCGGCTTCGATTATCGATGCCATTGCCCACGGCCGGCAGGCGGCCGAGTCCATCGATACCTATCTGGGCGGCAGCGGCAGCATCGACCAGGTCTTGGCGCCGGCCGAAGAGCAGGTTGTCGTGGTGGACTATCAGGGGGAAGAGCAGGCGCGGGTGACCATGCCCTGCATTGCATTGGATGAAAGAACCTGCAGTTTTACCGCCGTCGAAACCGGACTGTCGAAAGATTTGGCCATCAGGGAGGCGGAACGGTGCCGGGGATGCGACGCCCGGCAATTTGAAGTGACGCTCTACGGTGACGGCTGCAAAGAGTGTTCATACTGTGCGGAAGTGTGCGGCCTTGGCGTATTTGAACCGGCCGATAACTTCAACGAAAAAGGATACCGGCCCATGGAGGTTCGTCGTCCCGAAAGGTGCGTCGGCTGTCTGGCCTGCTTTTATGCCTGCCCGGATTTTTCGATCGATGTTAGGCAGACGGCGTGAATTGGGTTTCAGGTGTCAGGTTTCGGGTGTCGGGTTTAGGACGGATTCAGGCTTCAAGTGTCAGCCTTGCCGTCGGCCAAAGGAACGGCCGGTTAAATCGGAAAAGAAACTGATGAACATTGAACATCGAACTTTCAACATCGAACGTCCAATATTGATGACGCTGCGCTTTGTCTTTTTTATATATTAGCAAAACGCTCAATGCTCATACGAATAATTTCAAAGGATGAATTGGTTTCTTTCAGTTGAATTTAAATTGATAGAATTCATTATTCGATGTTGGACGTTCAATGTTCGATGTTCGATGTTCGATGTTCAACTTCTTTCTGTGATCCGGCTAGCCGAAGTTTCATACAATCGGCGGCCAGAGGCGGCGCTGACACCTGACACCCGAAACCTGAAACCCACATCATCGGCTATTGACAGAATGTTGTCTGAATAAATGCCCCAGGGGCCTACGCTTGAAGGAGTTTAGCGGATGAAACGTTATCTGGAGACCGGAAACTTTGCCATCACCCAGGGTGCGATCCTGGCGGGCTGCAACGCTTTTGCCGGCTACCCGATCACCCCGGCCACGGAAATTGCGGAAGCCATGTCTGCCAATTTGCCGCTTGTCGGTGGTTACTACATGCAAGCTGAGGATGAATGTGCCGCTATGCATATGGCCATCGGTGCCTCGCTCGGGGGCATGAAAGCAATGACCGCCACGTCGGGCCCCGGATTTATCCTATATGCCGACCCATACGGCTGGGCCATCGGCTGCGAGATCCCACTGGTGGTCTTGAATTCGCAGCGAGTGGGACCGGTCAGTGGAATCACCGGTGCGCCGGGCCAAGGCGAATTCTACAATGCCCGTTATCCCACTCAGGGCGGCAATTACGAGACTATCGTGCTGGCGCCGACCAGCGCCCAGGAGGCGATGTTACTGACCGTGGAGGCGTTTTATCTGGCAGAAAGATTCCGCACCCCGGTTACGATTTTGGCCGACCAGTTGATCACTGACGGATTTGAGGACATCAGTGTGCCGGAAACCGATGAGGAAAAAAATGCGATGGGGATGCGGTTTGCCGAGCGCAAAGCCCACCCGGGGCCGGAATTTTATCCTGCCACCGACGAGATCGACCTGCCGCCCGTTGTTTTGGGCCAAGGTAAAAACGCCTTGTGCTCCGATTGGACCCCGACCGAAGAAGGCTATGACATTGAAACGGTGGAAGCCCAGCACAAACACGCCTTTCGCATGATTTACAAAATCAGAAACCATCGCGACGTTATATCCCGCTATGAGAACCTTTTTCTGGACGACGATCCCGAACTGATTGTCGTCGCCTACGGCACCCCATCCAGAATGGTCAAGACAGCGGTCAAATCGGCCCGGGAGATGGGGCAAAAAATCGGAATGATCCGGCCCATTGCATTGTGGCCATTTCCGGATGAGCTTTTTCGACATAAGACTACTTATCTTTCCGTCGAGTTGGATTACGACGGTCAAATGGTCCGGGAAGTACAGAGAGCCGCACCGGCCGGCAGTGACGTCCATTTTTTCGGCAAATGCGGCGAATTGCCAACGGTGGCAGAGCTTCACGAAACATTCGGCCGGCTCCTAAAGGGTGAAACCATCAGCCGCCTAGGGTGGGAAAGGGAGGCCTGGTAAATGGACAGGTTGACACAGAAGTATCTAAGAGCCCGAAAGATACCCAGCACGGCGTGTTCCGGCTGCGGTCTCGGGCAGGCGCACAAGGCACTGGTTCTGGCCATTGATGAAATCGGATTTGAAGTCGACGATATTATCTGGGGCACATCCATTGGTTGTGCCGGCCGGCAAACGTTTGCCACCTGGAAAGGCGACAACTTCGCCGGAACCCATGGCCGGGTCTATGCCATCGCCAGGGGCCTGCGGCTGGCCATACCGCCGGAAAAGAAGCTGGTCCTGACCGTCGGTGACGGTGATGCTTTCGGCATCGGTTTTAATCATCTGCTGCACGCGGCCCGCTCGAACACCCAGATGACGGTGCTGGTTTGCGACAACCTCGGCTATCAATCCACCGGCGGGCAGTACGGCTGGACGACGCCCGCGGGCATCAAAACCGACAGCAGCCCCTACGGTACCTTTGAGCCCAACTGGGTTGATCCGGAACAGGATGTGCTGGCGATACTGAAGGCCGCCGGGGCAACGTTTTTGGCAAGGCATGTCAGCATGGACGGCCGGCCGCTGGTGGCATCTCTGAAAAGGGCACTCGAGAACAACGGCTTTTCCCTGGTTCACTGTGTATTTCCGTGTGTCACGAATTTCGGCAAAAATGCGCTGGGATCGCGTAATACGGTAAATATGTTCAACTGGATTAAAAATCATGCGGCGCCGGCGGGTGAAGATAAAGAAGGTATCATTTGGCGCACCGGAATCTACTATGACGCAGTAAACTCCAGGCCGGAATTTTCTCAGACCATGAGAGACAAAGTATCCGAGATTCAGAGGAGGTATCAGGGTGAAGGATCGCATTGAAATTTTAGCCAGCGGATTCGGCGGTCAGGGAGTCGTGCGCCTCGGGCAGATTATCGGAGAGACCGGCGTCAAACAGGGATTGCACGTCACCATGCTCAAAAGTCATGGGACGGAAATGCGCGGCGGCTACGTCCGCAGCCAGGTAGTGCTGTCAAAGGAGATTATCGACAGCCCGATGTGTGAATCTCCCGACTACTTCATTGCCTTGTCCAGTGCCGCCTACAATCGCTTCAAAGACTCTGTGGCGGGCGAGGGACTCATCATTTACGATCCGTCCTTTGTCGAGGCTGTTGACCACACCCTGAATTGCACCCAAAAGGAATTTCCGGCCAAACAGCTGGCCGTCGACCATTTCAACAGTCCGCTGTTTGCCAATTCCCTGGTTCTGGGCCTGATTGCCAATGCGGTGGAAATCATAGACAAGGCGATCGCGCTGGAGAGTCTCCTGGCGGTGATTCCAAAATTTCACGACCGCAACCGGAAGGCGTTTGAGATCGGGTTCGAGTATGGTTGATTGGGTTGCGGGTTACGGGGTGCGGGTTGCGGGGTGCGGGG